>SKER01000050.1_pt1 | contig 156144 bp, 145 predicted proteins | sample 4826961 | NCBI WGS metagenome assembly SKER01 (sample SAMN11008804, study PRJNA524170) | human gut metagenome | biome: Human fecal sample; material: Feces; isolation source: fecal sample from pouch patient p47 | host: Homo sapiens | place: Israel: Tel-Aviv | collected 2016-11-16
GTTTCATTCACGGATGTGAAAATCCTAATGGCAATATGTCATACCAACTACTTCCCTTATTATAATAAAATAAGTGTAGATGTTAGAGTTAATTACTCTCTAACAACTACACTTTTATGGTACTAAATGGCAATTGCCTAACGGTTGTGGTAGCGGAAGGCTACGGTGGTCAGCTGCCAATAAGTGGATTTTCATGACTTTTTGGCAAGCTTGTGTACTGTAGTGGCCTCCACCGAGTTACACTTCCGGGCATTTCATTTATTAACATCCGCTGCCAGTCACGACTTGAAGAAAACAGTATAAAGTGGTTCTGGTGAATGTGAAATGCTCTTAGAAAAAGTTTGAGAGTCAGAATCTCCGTTAAAGGAACGAAGCGAACGTGTTTGAGGCGAATGCCGAGTTTGAGCGTAGTTCCTTTGCTTTTAGGAGATTCTGGCTCTCTTAGTTTTTCTTAGAGCTTGGAACCTGAACCAGAACCACTTTATACTGTTTTCTTCAAGGGTCGAGAGGCCAACTACGTCAATAAATTAAATCCCAAACAAATTTAATAGCCCACCACCCGGCTAAATGCAACCACGCCGAACAGCATAAACAACACCAGATAAATTCCCAGTAATACTGCGAATATGATCAGCTGTGCTCTGCAGAAGTTTCTCCGGTTAATATTACCGTTACTTTCGAATGCCCATACAAAATACATGACTATTCCAACACACGGGATCAGTAATACGATCAATGTCAATATCCAGTCTTTTAGATCCATTGGAGAGTTGTCTGACTGCTCATTTCTGTTCCGGCTGTACTGCTGGCTGTAGTCATATTGATTATCCTGATATACGAATTTATTATCCTGTGAATCCTCTGATCCGGTTGTTTCCGGCTCTGGTTCTTCCTTCTCTGCCGGTTCTTCTGTTGATTCACCGTAACTGTAGACCTCTTCAGCGGTTACCTGCTTATTTTCTTCATCCATCTGTCATTCTCCTTTGCCTTACTTATTTTTGCGTCTATCTTATCATTTCAGGGCTCCGAACGCAACATCCATGAGCAGTCGAAGCAGATTATAGTGGTAATAACTCATTGGCGGCTGGTCCGGAAAATACCGATACATACGCCACACGTAGTAAATCACCATAAGAACCACACACACGACACAGCCTGTCTTAAACCATTTTCCAATCGGCTTCTTACAGATATAGCGCTTCCATGCAAATATCACCACACCTGCTGCGAATGCATAGATAAACGGATGCATCTTCCATGCTCCTTTGAAGTCCAGATGCAAAAGCCGGATTCCTGCTCTTGTAAGTCCGCATGCCGGACAAGGAAATCCCGTGATCCAGACCAAAGGGCAGATACCCGGCAGAAATTGACTTCCAAATACAAAATAGGCGATTATAAATATAACCGCCCATTTTGCCTTCTTTATATCATTTTTTAATAATACAAATCCGTCTTTCAATATCTTTTTCATCCTGTTATGAGATAACTTTCTTCGGACATTTTACTGCACAGGCACCACAGTCTTTACATTTCTCGTAGTCGATGTGCGCAATGTTATTTTCCACTGTAACAGCTTCAAACTTACATGCTTTCTCACACATCTTACATCCGATACATCCGGCTGTACATGCCTGCATAACTGCTTTACCTTTGTCCTGTGAATTACATTTTACCAGATGCTTCTGATCATATGGCACGATCTCGATCAGGTGTTTTGGACATACAGCTACACATTTTCCACATGCTTTACATGCTTCTTTATCTACAACTGCCACACCGTTTACAATGTGGATCGCATCAAACGGACATGCCTGAACACAGCTTCCGTCTCCAAGGCATCCATAAGAACAGGCTTTCGGTCCGCCATCCTGCATCATGTTGACCATAGTACAGTCGCTCAGTCCGTGATATTCATATTCCTGTTTTGCTTTTTCACAGTCTCCGCCACATTTTACAAATGCAACTTCATGTACCTGTTCACCTGCAGCAACGCCCATGATCTCTCCGACTTTTGCTGCTACCGGAGCGCCTCCGACCGGACATCCGCCGACTTCGGCTTCTCCTTTTACGATTGCCGCAGCAAGTCCGGAACATCCGGCATAACCACAGCCACCGCAGTTATTTCCAGGAAGTACACCAAGGATGGCCTCTTCCCTTTCATCTACCTCTACCGCAAATTTCTTGCCGGCAACACCGAGGAATACACCAATGAATAATCCGGTGCCTCCTACGATAACTGCCGCAAGGATAATACCTGTAACACTCATTGTCTGCTCCCTCCTAAATCAGTCCTGAGAATCCACAGAATGCGATCGCCATCAGACAAGCTGTGATCAGTACGATCGGAGTTCCCTGGAAGGACTCTGAAATATCATTGTATTCCATCTTCTCACGAATACCTGCCATGATCACGATCGCGATCAGGAATCCGACAGATGTACCAATACCATTGACAACACCTTCGATGATAGAATATTCTTTCTGAACGTTTGTAAGTGCCACACCAAGTACCGCACAGTTTGTTGTAATCAATGGAAGATACACACCAAGTGCTTTATACAATGATGGCATACTCTTTTTCAGGAACATTTCTACAAACTGTACTAAAGCTGCGATAAACAGAATGAATACGATTGTCTGCAGATATTCAAACCCCAGCGGAACCAGGATGAATTTGTAAATCAGTCCTGTAAAGAATGATGATAATGTAATAACGAATACAACTGCTCCACCCATACCGGTTGCAGTCTCAACCTTTTTCGAAACACCCAGGAACGGACAGATTCCGAGGAACTGGCTGAGTACAACGTTATTTACGATAGCTGAACCAATTGCAATAATCAATAATTCTTTCATACTATGTACTCCTCCTACTCTTCATTCCCTGTTGGGAATACTTTGCTTCCGCATCCGCCGCATGATGCACAGTCTGTACCGCATCCCTGTGGCTCGGCAATCTTCTTGCCTTTCTGTGCTGCGCGTTTCTTAAGCTTGTTCATACCTGCAACTAAGAATGCAAGAACAAGGAAAGCTCCTGCAGGCAGGATGAAGATTGTTACTGGTACATATCCGCCTTTTCCTGCTGCTGCGTCTGCAAGTGGAAGAATCTGAACACCGAAGATAGCTCCGGTTCCGATAAACTCACGAACGATCGCGATACAAGTAAGACCAAATGTAAATCCAAGTCCCATACCAATACCATCGAAGATAGATGGAAGTACCGGGTTCTTAGATGCATAACTTTCTGCACGTCCAAGGATGATACAGTTAACAACGATCAGTGGGATGTAAAGTCCAAGTGAATCATACAGACTTGGAACGAATCCCTCTAAAAGGAACTGTACAATTGTTACGAAAGATGCTACGACTACGATGAATGCCGGCATTCTGACTGAATCCGGAATCACCTTACGTAACATAGAGATCAACATATTCGACAGTACAAGTACGACTGTTGTGGACAGTCCCATACCTAAACCGTTAATAGCGGATGTTGTTACCGCCAGGGTCGGACACATTCCTAACATCAGAACGAAGGTAGGATTTTCTTTGATCAGACCGTTATATACTCTTTCAGTACATTTATTCATGACTAACTACCTCCTGTTTATTTAAATGCATTCTGATAATATCCGAGTGCTGCATTGACAGCTCCTGTTACTGCTCTTGAAGTAATGGTTGCACCACTTAAGGCATCGATCTGTTCTCCGTCTCCACCGTCTTTGGAAACCACGAATTTATCAGCCTGTTTATTCACATACTGGTTATAGAATGAAGGCTCTGTAGCCTTCATACCAAGACCTGCTGTCTCGCTGATAGAAAGAATAGATACACCGTTGATCGTACCGTCTTTCTTAATACCAACTGTAATCTGGATATTACCGCCGAATCCGTCTTTGTCTGTTGTTGTGATGACATATCCTGCATCACCTGCTGTACAAACTTCGTCGATCGTTGCATTGACACCCATATCTTTTACAGCTTTGTCTGCAGCCTTCTGATCTACATCTTCTGCTTTGAAATCACCCAGTTTTACATCTGAAAATACTGCCTGCCATGCTTCTTTTTTGGCTGTCTCCTGTGCCTGTGCGATCGGAGTCTTGGTAACTTCATATACCGCACCAAGAAGGAATCCTGCAATTACAGTAATCAGTGTAAGGATCAGTGTATTTTTAACAATCTTATTCATTATTTTTCTCCTCCTTTACCAAATGGTTTTGGAAGAGTAACTCTCTCGATCAATGGCACCAGAAGGTTACTGATGATGATCGCATAAGAAACTCCTTCTGCGGAACCGCCAAACAGACGGAACAGACCTGTTAACACGCCAAGGATAATACCGTATACAAACTGTCCTTTCGGTGTGATCGGAGATGTTACATAATCGGTTGCCATGAACCATGCACCAAGCATCAGTCCACCTCCGCAGAGATGTGCTGTGATGTACTGTGGATCAAAGAATCCGACATCCGGATTTGTAATATGTCCGAAGATTCCGACAAAGATCACAAATGTAACAATATATGTTCCAGGAATTCTGAGATCAATTACTCCCATAAGGATCAGGAAGATTGCTCCGATCACGATTGCGATCACGGATGTCTCACCGATTGTTCCAGGAATTCTACCGATCAGCATATCCATCGTATTCACTGTATTACCTGCTTTTAACTGTGCAAGTGGTGTAGCCCCTGTCACACCGTCATATACAAAGCTTGTCATCTGGCTTGTAAATGAAAGCAGAAGGAAGCATCTTGCGCCGAGAGCCGGGTTCATAAAGTTCTGTCCCAGACCTCCGAATAACTGTTTTACGATCAGAATAGCAAATACACTACCGATTGCTCCCATCCACCACGGAGCTGTAGGAGGCATATTCAGTCCGAGTAACAGTCCTGTTACTGCTGCACTCCAGTCATTGATCGTAATCTTCTTGTGCATTAATTTTTCGTATATGTATTCCGTCAATACTGCTACAACCGTTGTTGTAACCAGCATTCCGAATGCCGGCAGTCCAAAGTTCCATACACCAAATGCAGACGCCGGCAAAAGTGCGATGGCTACCAGAAGCATAATATTGCTGGTAGTCGCTTTGGAACGAATATGTGGTGAAGATGACATTTTTAAATTGTTCTCACTCACTTTTGTTCACCTCTTCTTCTTTCTAGTTTATTTTTTCTTTCTACGGTTCGCCAATGCAATCTTTCTCATAGATCCGATTGCCTGTTTCAGCGGACGTTTTGCCGGACATACGAAACTGCAGGAACCACATTCCATACATTCGAGTCCTTCATGTTTTGTAAACTTCTCTTCGTCATGATGTTCTGCATAATCCGCCAGTCTCGATGGGATCAGGCGGCTTGGACAGGCTTCTACACAGCGTCCACAGTTGATACATGCAGATGGTTCCATCTTAGCCACTTCATCTTTGGTAAATCCAAGAATAGATGAAGAAGTCTTTGTTACAGGTACATCTAATGAGAACATAGAGAATCCCATCATCGGTCCGCCGGAGATCAGTTTCTCAGGCTCTGTTTTAAATCCTCCTGCTGCCTCTACAAGCTCCTGCTGATTGATGCCAAATGGTACTCTGAAATTGCCTGGCTCTGCAACAGCGTCCCCACTTACTGTTACAACACGTTCCATTGAAGGCTTTCCTTCTACAACAGCCTGGTATACGCTTACCATTGTTGCCACATTATCTACAACACATCCTGCGTCTGCCGGAAGCATTGCGGAATTAATTGCGCGCCCTGTTGTAGCGTAAATAAGCTGACGCTCACCACCCTGAGGATACTTGGTCTTCAGTGCCAGAACTTCCATACGAGGTTCATCTTTTGTCAGTTCTCTTAATTTTTCGATGCAGTCTGGTTTGTTGTCCTCTACACCAAAGATTCCTTTCGCGTTGTCGAACAGACGAAGGATAATCTTCATTCCTCCAACCAGCTTTTCCGGAGTCTCGATCATTGTTCTGTAGTCAGCTGTGATATATGGCTCACATTCCGCACAGTTTGCAATGATGTAATCAATCTTTTCCGGTTCCTTTGGTGAAAGTTTTACTCTCGTAGGGAAACCGGCACCACCCATACCTACTACTCCCGCTGTTCCAATCGCATTCAGGATATCTTCCTTGCTCATGTCTTCTAACGGAGTTACAGCTGGATATTCCACTTCTTTGTACTCGCCATCATTCTCGATCACGATACTGTTCACTCTTCCACCTGTCGGGTTCAGATGCGGTGCAATAGCCTTTACTGTTCCGGATACAGATGCATAGATCGGAGCAGACACAAATCCTCCTGCTTCTGCTATCATCTGGCCTTTTAAAACATGATCGCCAACAGCTACCACAGGATTTGCCGGAGCACCGATATGCTGTGATACAGGATACACCAGATCGCCCTTAGGTTTTACTTCGACAATTGCCTTATCTTTAGCCAGGCTCTTGCCGTCATCCGGGTGAATTCCACCCTTAAATGTTAACAATGCCATCCTTTTTTCCTTCCTTCCTATTTACTCTTTATATAATATACAGGAAAAATAGACAATTTTCTATAGAAAGTGACTAATTCCATTGTATATTTTCACGAACATTTTGTCGCATTTTTAACAAATGCATATACACACAGAAAACCTGCCATAGGCAGGTTTCCCAAGATAGTACATCATTGAGCCTTTTTACTTATCTCGGCTCATTGTTATCTTTAGCTTCAGAAAGGATAGAGGAAATCACCTCTATCCTTGTATATCTGTCACAATATTATTCAGCGTCTGTCTCTTCAGAAGCTTCTTCCGGCTGTTCTAACGCTTTCATGCTCAGGCTGATCTTCTTCTCAGCTTCGTTCAGGTCTACGACCTGAGCTGTGATCTCCTGTCCTACTGAAAGTACGTCTGACGGTTTGTCAACATGAGCTCTTGAAATCTGTGAAACATGAAGTAATGCATCTACTCCAGGAGCTAATTCAACGAATGCTCCGAAATCTGTCATTCTTGCAACTTTTCCTGTGATTACTGTTCCTACTGCATAATCCTCTGCTGCATTTGCCCATGGATTTGTCTCCGGGAATTTCAGGCTGAGTGCGATCTTTGTATCATGGATATCTTTGATCATTACTTCCACTTTATCTCCTACCTGGAATACTTTCTTAGGATTCTCAACACGTCCCCAAGACATTTCGGAGATATGAAGAAGACCATCTACTCCTCCAAGATCGATGAATGCTCCGAAATCTGTAACGTTCTTTACAGTTCCTTCCATTCTGTCTCCTACACTGATCTTTGCAAACAGTTCTTTCTGTTTTTCAGCACGTTCAGCAACAAGAAGCTGTCTTCTGTCACCGATCACGCGGTTTCTTCTAGGATTGAACTCGCTGATCACGAACTCGATCTCCTGTCCCTGATATTTGCTCAGGTCTTTTTCATATGTGTCAGAAACAAGGCTTGCAGGAATGAATACTCTTGCTTCGTCAACTACTACGCTTAATCCACCGCCAAGAATCTGAGTTACAGGAGCTTTTAATACTTCATGATTCTCGAATGCTTCTTTTAATCTTTCATTTCCTTTTTCTGCTGCAAGTCTCTTGTATGTCAGCAGAACCTGTCCTTCTCCGTCATTTACCTTCAGGACTTTTGCGCTCATCTGATCACCAACAGATACAACTGTTGTAAGATCAACATTTGCCTCGTTAGTATATTCGTTTCTTGTAATGATACCGTCTGCTTTGTAGCCTATATTCAAGATGATTTCATCAGGTTTAACGTCGATGACTGTACCATCTACAACCTCTCCATTTCTTATTGTCTTAAAAGACTCTTCTAACATTTGTTCAAAAGTTAATTCTGACATTATTTTGAACCTCCTCAATTATTTTATTGGGCGTGGATGCCCCTGCTGTAATACCTACTGATTCCACGGACCTTAATTGATTAATATCCAAATCGTCAAGTGTCTGTATATAGTACGTATTCAAACATTCCTCTTTGCAGATTTCAAATAGCTTCTGAGTATTCGAACTACGTTTATCACCTATCACAACCATAGCATCTACTCTCGCTGCAATTTGACGGGCTTCAGTCTGCCTTTCTTTCGTCGCATTGCAAATCGTATTTAAAACAACTATATCATACCTCTTTTTTGAAATAATTTCAACTAATTCTTTGAATTTATTGTAGTTAAATGTCGTCTGGGCCACGATACATACTTTCTGTTCTTTTTCAGGCAATTCAAATCTTTCTGCATCTTCCGGAGTCTGTATCACAGTCACCTGTTCTCCTGCCCATCCGCGGATACCTTCTACCTCCGGATGTTCGCTATTTCCGATGATCACAATGTACGATCCTTTGGCACTTTCTTCTGCAACAATCTTATGAATTTTCTTCACAAAAGGACAAGTCGCATCTACACATGTAATCCCGCGTTCATCCATGATATCATAAATGTATTTTGCTACACCATGAGACCGGATCACAACCACATCCGCATCCACTGTTTTCAATTCTTCTTCATCATTCAGGACTTCTACTCCATGGCTTCTCAGATCTTTGATCACTTCTTCATTATGGATGATCGGTCCATAAGTGAATATCTTTTCACTTTGATGTTTTTCTATCTGTTTATACACTGTATCTACTGCACGCTTTACTCCAAAGCAAAATCCTGCTGTTTTTGCCAGTTCAACATTCATATAGTGTAATTCCTTTCTGTACCACAGCTCTTTTTCAAATATATTACCATTATCTTCGTCTGCCGCCTTGTGCCGGATTGTCTATTTGCACAAATCTACGATTGCTTTTACCACTTCTTCGATCGTCATGTGTGAGCTGTCTACCAGCACTGCATCCTCTGCCTGCTTTAACGGTGCGATCTCACGGGTCATATCTCTGTGATCACGTTCTTCGATGTCGTGTGCGATTTCTTCCAGATTGCAGTCCTCGCCTTTTTCCTTAAGTTCGTCATACCGTCTCTTCGCCCTGGTCTCTACACTGGCGGTCAGATAGATCTTTACGTCTGCACCCGGCAGGACACATGTACCGATATCTCTTCCGTCCATAATTACATCCTGTGTCTTCGCCAGGTTCTGCTGCAGTTCCAGTAACTTTTTACGCACTTCCGGAATTGCAGATGTTACAGATGCCATGTTCCCCACTTCTTCATTTCTCAGACGTGATGAAATATCATTACCATTCAGGTATACATGCTGCACACCATCTTCATAGGCGATTGTTACTTCTGCATCTTTACATGCTTCGATCACTTTATCCGTTTCTCTCGGTTCAATGCCCTTATCCAGGAAATGAATTGCAAGGCCTCTGTACATTGCCCCTGTGTCTACATAAATGTATCCCTTTTCTTTTGCTACAAGTTTTGCGATCGTGCTTTTTCCGGCTCCTGCCGGTCCATCTATTGCTACGTTATATCCCATGATACGTTCTCCTTATTTCTATTTTTATCACTCTATATCTGGATCCCCGTTCCGGCCGCATATGCCGTAGACCATGCGATCTGAAGGTTGAATCCACCTGTTACCGCATCCAGATCCAGTACCTCTCCTGCAAAATGTAATCCCTTCACCAGTTTGGATTCCATCGTTCCAGGATCAACTTCTTTGATTTTAATTCCACCTTTAGTTATGATTGCCTCGTTATAATCTCTTAAATCTGTCAATGTACACGTCAGGCCCTTGATCAGTCTTACAAATCCAAGACGTTCTTCTTTCGTAATCACATTGACCTTCTTCTCGGGATCAATCCCGCTCAGTTCAATCATAACCGGGATCAGTTTCGACGGGAACATCTTGTGCACCGCGTTCTTAAACTGTCGGTTCTGATTCTCTTCAAATTCCCGGAGCGCTCTGTGATCAAGCTGTTCTTCCGAAAGAGCTGGTTTCAGATCAATCTTAAGTGTCAGTTCTTTTGCCTTCAATTTCTTTCCCACATAACTGCTGGCACTTAGGATCAGCGGTCCACTCACACCGTAATGCGTGAATAACATTTCTCCAAAATCATCATACAGCTTTTTCTTGCCGTCAAGAATCGTTACATTAACATTTCGAAGTGAAAGTCCCTGCAATTCAGGCACCCACTCCTCTTTACATTCCATCGGCACAAGCGCAGGCATACAATCCGTCACCGTATGTCCGAGACTTTCTGCAAACCGGAATCCATCTCCGGTTGATCCTGTTGACTGATAAGACAACCCTCCTGTTGCAACGATACAGGCATCCGCATGAATCTGTCTCTGATCTCCAAGTATGATTTTTTCAAAATGTCCGTCTTTTGCGACAACCTTTTTCACAGCTGTGCGCAGATGTACTTTCACACCCAGGCGGTCCATCTCCCGCTCCAGCCCGCGGATCACGTCCGAAGAATGATCCGACACCGGGAACACACGATCGCCGCGCTCAATCTTTGTCGGCACACCGATTCGTTCAAAGAAATCAATCACCTGCTGATTCGTGTATCCATAAAAACTACTGTATAAAAACTTTGCATTTGTTCTGACCGCATCGAACAGGCCTTCCATATCACAGGCATTGGTAATATTGCATCTGCCTTTTCCCGTGATATAAAGTTTCTTTCCAAGCTTTTCATTCTTTTCATATACCACGACCTGATGTCCACACCCGGCCGCTGCAATAGAGGCAAACATTCCTGCCGCACCGCCTCCGATGACAACTACTTTACTCATCTTCTATTTGTCCTTTTCTATTTGTCTTTTTCTTCATATTCTTTTCTGCCGGTTCTACTCTTTCTTATTTCCGGAAAGTTCGACTCTGTCGTCCACCATATTCAATTCATCTTTGCTATACACCTGATACTCATCCCAGATCTGCTCTAATGTCTCAAGTGTTGTGATAACCTCTTTCTGTTTCTTCATACAAAGAGCTACCACCAGCGCATTGATCACACTCAATGGTGCTACCAGTGAATCTACGATTGACGCCATATCACTTCTTGCGATCAGATTGCAGGAAGAATACAGTGTCATCGGAGAATGTACACTGTCCGTCAACGTGATCACTGTTGCTTTTCTATTACTTGCAAATTCCAGTGCTTTCAAAGTACGCATCGAATATCTGGGAAAGCTGATCCCGATCACCACATCATCCTCGCTGACACGGATCAGTTGTTCAAAAATCTCACTAGAACTGTTCGTATTAACCGCTGTCACATTCTCACAGATCAGATTCAGATAAAAACTTAAGAAACTTGCAAGTGGCGAACAGCTTCGTATCCCGATCACATAGATCCTCTTTGCTTTCAGGATCGTATCTACCGCCATCTCAAATGCTTCATGATCAATTGCTTCCATCGTAAGCTTGATCTTCTCAATATCCGAATGCAGAACCGATGTCAGAATCTCCCCCTGGCTGATCCGTCCATACGTCACTTCCATACGCTGAATAGAATTCAGCTTCATCCTCACCAGTTCTCCCAGAGCTTTCTGAAATTCCGGGTATCCGTCATATCCAAGGGCCGTCGCAAATCTCACCACCGTCGATTCACTGACACCGACCTCTCCCCCCATCTTCGCAGCTGTCAAAAAAGCTGCCTTATCATAATCCTCACGGATAAAATCCGCCAGTTTTTTCTGTCCTTTGCTGAATTTGTGATATCTTTCATCGATCATCTTCAGCAGTTCATTCTTTGCGCTCATGCGATGTACCTCTTTTTCAAACAATATTTTTATTATATAGCTTTGTGGGGGAATAGTCAATTGGTGTTGGATTGTCGGAGGGTGGTGGTTACGGGATAGGTGGGGCTCCGCCGGAAACCCCAACACCCTCCCGGCACACACCTCCCACTATCCCTGCATTTTTCGTGAACAGCCAAGTGTAAAAGTGCCTGGTTCAATGCATACGCAGGGCGCTTTGCAAGGCTGTTGGTAAAAAATGAGACCGTAAAATAAGATTCGGGATGTGCCACAAGCACATCCCGAAAGAATACCCGAGGCGAGAAATCATCAGGATTTCTCGTCCGAATGTATTCGGTTCTTATTTTACGGTCTCATTTTATGCCTACGGATTGAAAGCCCCCGAAGTCGCATTGAGCCAGGCACTTCTACACTTGGCGTCCGCTAAAACCTATACAGGATAACTACCATTCTCCGTATCCGCTACCGTCGCATCCACCTTCGTCTGCTGTGCCTCTCTATACTTAAAGAACTCAACAGCAACCTGTGGAAACAGAGCATAAGACAGTACGTCTTCATCCTGCTGGATCCACTGTTCGCATTCTTTGCGGAGTGTATCTAATTCGTCCGGAATCAGGTCTGCAGGACGGCATGTGATGATCTCAGGATCGTCTCCAAGTACTTTCTTGATTACGTCTGGATTCATCGGTTTTACTGTCTGTCCGTATTTTCCACTTAAGAGGTCTTTTGTCTCTTTTGTAGCAACTTTGTAACGTTCTCCCATCAGTACGTTAAATACAGCCTGTGTACCGACGATCTGTGATGAAGGTGTTACAAGTGGTGGTTCTCCAAGGTCTTTACGTACTCTTGGCACTTCCTCAAGTACATCGTAGAACTTGTCTTCAGCACCCTGCTCTTTTAACTGTGATGTCAGGTTAGAAAGCATTCCGCCTGGCACCTGATACAGAAGAGTCTTGATGTTAACACCAAGGTTCTTTGGATTTAAGAGTCCGCTGTCAAGAGCTTCGTCACGGATTGGACGGAAATAGTCAGCGATCTCTGCCAGAAGTTTCTGGTCTAATCCTGTATCATAAGGTGTTCCCTTGAATGTCTCAACCATAACTTCTGTTGCAGGCTGAGATGTTCCAAGTGCAAATGGTGAGATTGCGGTATCAATGACATCTACACCGGCCTCTACTGCTTTCATGTAAGTCATAGAAGCAACACCTGATGTGTAGTGTGTATGAAGCTGGATTGGAAGATCTACAGCTTCTTTCATTGCTCCGATCAGCTCTGTTGCCTTATACGGTGTCAGAAGACCAGCCATATCTTTGATACAGATAGAGTTTGCACCCATCTCTTCAATCTTCTTAGCAATGTCTACCCAGTAATCTAGTGTATAAGCATCACCTAAAGTGTAAGATAATGCGATCTGAGCTTCTACTTTTTCTTTGTTTGCAGCCTTAACTGCTGTCTTCAGGTTACGAAGATCATTTAAGCAGTCAAAGATACGGATGATGTCGATTCCGTTGGCAGCAGATTTCTGTACGAAATATTCTACCACATCATCTGCGTATGGACGATATCCTAAGATGTTCTGTCCACGGAATAACATCTGAAGTTTTGTATTTTTGAATCCATCACGGAATTTACGAAGTCTTTCCCATGGATCTTCTTTTAAGAAACGAAGAGATGCATCGAATGTAGCTCCACCCCAGCACTCTACGGAATGATACCCAACCTTGTCCATTTTATCAACGATCGGGAGCATCTGCTCTGTTGTCATACGGGTTGCGATCAGAGACTGATGCGCATCACGCAGGATCGTTTCTGTAATCTCTACAGGTTTTTTTACTATATCTGCCATTTTCTTTCCTCCTAATTATATATCGCTTAAATTCCTACGCCAAAGATTGCCATAAATGTTCCGGCAGCTACGGCTGTACCGATAACACCCGCAACGTTTGGTCCCATAGCATGCATCAGAAGGAAGTTTGTCGGGTCTGCCTCAGCTCCGACCTTCTGTGATACTCTGGCTGCCATTGGAACTGCAGATACACCGGCAGAACCAATCAGTGGATTAACCTTACCATGTGTTGCAACACACATCAGTTTACCGAACAGTACACCTGCGGCTGTACCAAATGCGAATGCGATCAGACCGAGAACTACGATCTTAATTGTATCCATATTAAGGAATGCCTCAGCACTTGTTGTTGCTCCTACGGATGTTCCAAGCAGGATAACTACGATGTACATCATTGCATTGGAAGCTGTCTCTGTTAACTGTCTTACAACTCCAGACTCACGGAACAGGTTACCAAGCATTAACATACCAACCAGTGGTGCTGTTGTAGGAAGAATTACACACACAACGATCGTAACGATGATTGGGAATAAGATCTTCTCAAGCCTGGAAACAGGTCTTAACTGTTCCATCTTAATCTTACGTTCTTTTTCTGTTGTCAGAAGCTTCATGATTGGTGGCTGGATAATCGGTACCAGTGACATATAAGAATATGCTGCTACTGCGATTGGTCCAAGTAAAGCTGTCTGCTGTAACTTACCTGCAAGGAAGATAGAGGTAGGTCCATCAGCTCCACCAATGATTGAGATCGCTGCTGCCGCTTTGTCAGAGAATCCCATAGCCATCGCTCCAAGGTATGCTGCAAAGATACCGAACTGAGCAGAGGCACCAAGAAGGAAGCTCTTAGGGTTAGCGATCAGTGGTCCGAAGTCTGTCATCGCTCCTACACCCATGAAGATCAGGGAAGGGAGGATTGACCACTCATCCAGTTTATAGAAGTAGTAAAGCAGTCCGCCTGTTCCATTTGCCGCATCTTCTGCATGAAGCATGATGTTCGGATAAATGTTAACCAGTAACATACCGAATGCGATTGGAACAAGAAGCAGAGGCTCGAATCCGTGTCTGATTGCAAGATAAAGGAAAACACATGCAACCGCGATCATGACTACATTGCCCCATGTAAGACTGAAAAACGCCGTCTGATGCACGAGGTTTCCTAATGTTGTCGTTATATATTCCATTTTTTAACCTCCAGTCGTGTTAGATAAACACCATATAAATGATGTTAGTTCAATGTAGCAAGAACAGCGCCTGAATCAATTGCATCGCCTACTGCTACATCAATGCTTGCAACGGTTCCGTCTTCCGGTGCTACAACTGGAATCTCCATCTTCATAGCCTCGATGATGACAACTGCATCACCCTTCTTTACAGCCTGACCTACATTTGCTTCGATCTTGAATACTTTTCCGGCTGCTCCGGCTTTTACTTCGATGGATCCTTCTCCACCTGCAGGTGCTGCCTTTGGTGCTGCCGCAGGAGCTGCCTTCGGTGCTGCTGCAGGTCTTGCAACTGGTGCTGCACCTGCTCCGTTTTCTTCTACTGTTACATCATATACATTGCCATTCACTGTGATTGTATAATTTTTCATTGAATTCATCCTCCTAATTAATTATGCGTGCCACTTATTTGATGGACGACGCTTGATGCTTCTTACTACGAAGCCGTCTGTGCTTCCACCAGCTTCTGCTTCATAAGCTGCGATCGCTGCGGAAATAACTGCTGCCAGTTCATCATCGTTAGATGCTTCTTCTACTACAGGTGCTGCAACTGCTGCCGGAGCCGGTGCCGCTTCCTGTGTGCTTTCTGCTTTTCCTTTGTTCTTGAATTTTGCTTCAAGAGCAGGGATATATTTGAACAGAGAGATCAGAATAGAGATAAAGATCAGGATTACAAATACAGTTCCCATACCAAGGATTGTATTAAGTCCTGCTTTTTCCATGATCTCGCCGATGCTGTAATGTGCATCGATCGTTGTACTGTCCAGATAAAGGTTCTCATCAAAAACAAATGTAATGTCTGCATCACGGTCTTTGAATTTTGCACTGGTCGTTACTTTCAGTTCATCAGAGGATGACTCGAATTTGTAATCACCATGACTTACATATTCTCCACACTCTTTTGTTCCCTGCTGCCATGCATCCAGAGCTGCAAGGAAACTATCCTGCGTAAATGGAACTCCTGCCTGATTCAACTGAGACTCGATCTGGAAATCTGTCATCTTGTTCCACTGTTCGATAGTATCTGCATCTGCACTGTTGCAATACTCGATCAGAAAATCCGTTGCCTGTGTAATGGTTGATTTATCATACTGAAGATTTTCTTTCTTACTTCCGCAAGCGGTAAAGCAGAGCATTGCGACAAGCACACAAAGTAATACGCTTAATTTTTTCTTCACTTTGCCTCACCTCTCTAAACCGTACCGTGTTTCTTTACCGGACGATCCTCTCTTTTTGTGAATAACATCTCGAATGCGCCGATCGCATATTTTCTTGTATCTGCTGCTTCGATGATTGTATCCACATATCCTCTTTTCGCTGCTGATAATGGGCTTGACTGCAGATTCTTATATTCTGCTGCTTTTTCTCTGATTGTTGCTGCATCAGCGTCTGCATACATGATCTTGGCTGCCTGGTTTGCGTCCATCATTCCAATCTCTGCTTCCGGCCATGCATATACCATATCTGCTCCGACTGCTTTGCTGTTCATTGTCACATAAGCACTTCCGAATGCTTTACCGATCACAACATTTACCTTCGGTACTGTTGCATCTGCAAATGCATAAGTAAGTTTTGCTGCTGATTTTGCAATACGTTTCTCATCGTATTCGCTTGCTGTAAATCCGCTTACATTTGTAAGTGTCAGTACAGGGATGTTGAATGCATCACAGAACTGTACGAATTCTGCAGCCTTTTCAGCTCCGTCAGCAGAAAGAGAGCCGTCAAATTCAGCCTCTACTTCAGCTTCTTCGTTATATACTTTTGAACGGTTTGCAACTGCACCCACAGTCATACCATTCAGTTTGATGAATCCTGTCACCATATCTTTTGCATATGCTTTCTTCACTTCGCAGAAGATGTTGTCATCAGAGATCATTGTAAGAGCGATCGCTGTGTCTTCTTTTGCATTAGCAAGGTCTGCACATACACGGTTCAGATCATCGTTACATTCTTCATAAGAAGAATCCTCTTCGTTGTTGCTTGGTAACATGCATACGAGAGAACGGATATCTGCAAGAATCTCTTCTTCAGATCCGATTCCGTCTACAAGACCGGTTGTCTCACTCTGGAATTTTGCGGAAGATGTATCACATTTAGAAATGTCATTTCCCGGAATTGCATTTGGAGTATTGGTAAATAATTTACCATTCTTTGTCTCCATGAATGTGAAATCTGTCAGAGCAGGTACGATAGAAAGTCCACCGCCACATGTTCCAAAGATTGCTGTGATCTGAGGGATCACTCCGGAAGCCATTGACTGTTTCTGATAAAGTTTTCCAAATGCCTCTAAAGCATCTGTAGCTTCCTGCAGTCTGAATCCGGCGCAGTCAACCAGTCCGATGACCGGTGCTCCCATCTTCATTGCCATATCATAGATATTAGAAATCTTCTTTGCATGCATCTCGCCGATCGCGCCATTTAAAACAGTGGCGTCCTGGCTGTATACGTATACCAGATTTCCATCGATCACTCCATATCCGGTGATCACACCGTCTGCCGGAGTTTCTTTTTCCTGCATGTTAAAATCAGTCGTTCTTGCTGTTACTGCTCCACCGATCTCAACAAAACTGCCTGCATCAAGTAAACTGTTGATTCTCTTACCTGCTGCATTGTCTGCTGCCATGTTGCCCATAGTCTAGCCCTCCATTTTCATTATTTTAAATTGGGTTTTTCCTGATTCTTGTATCAAAAGTAAAACCAAATTTTTTCCAATCATATTATACTGTTTTTGACACTTTAGCGCAATACCTTTATATTGTTTTTTGTTAAATACTTGACGAGTCGTTTCTTCCTATTAAAATAGCATTAAAATCTTACATTTCCGTGTCAAAAGTCAACCTTTTTGGCATCTATGGTTAACTTTTAAATATGCATTTTTCTGAAATAATATACTGTATTTCAGTATCTGCAGAACCTGCCACTGGCAGTTTCTTCCGAACGCCTGGCGATTGAAAAAGGCCATGTGTATATCCGTACATCTATGTACACACATGACCTTTTTGTCTGTTTTATTTCTGCTCTATGTTCAAAAATCAGCTTTAAAACTTCTTTACTTTCTTCCGTTTCATATTCTTGCATCTCGTCAGAAGGAACTCCGCCAGCTCGTCTGTATTATTTCCTTCCAGCGCCGTCTTCGGAAATCCGATCATCGCTCTTGCCGAACCCATTGTCTCCGGATCTGCCTTTACAACTACACCAAACGCTTCTTTCGTCTCCAGAATCTTGGTTACATCCTCATATGAGAATGATCTTGTCTTCTTCGCAGTTACACTGTCAAAATGATCATCAAAGAAATGAATCTCAGAACTGACCGGTCCCCCATTCAGCTTGCATCGTCTGTCAAACTGATCTTTCGCATCTCCGACTGCCGTTGTTGCCAGTACCTTTCTCCAGATCGTTCTGTTCACCAGTATCGCAGCAACGAACGCCAGTGCCCATCCGGCAATAAACTTAATAATGAAAAATGTCATCCCGCCCGGTGTGTTCCCGCCATGACTTCCATATTTCCACATATAATAGAACACCAACGGTCCCATCACTGTTACTACAAACTTAATCGTAATATCACTGCTGTCCACACGGAAAAGTTCGCATATCTGCTTCAACGTATTCTGTGACTCTTTATATGCCACACGGTAATAATTCGCCATATTATTTTCCCCTTTGCAAAATCTGAATCCTATTATATCCTTATATAGTTGATTATTCAAGAAAATCCGTTATAATTGTTTATAAATTATTCATAAACTTTTCTATATATCGTAAGATTTATTTTTGATTTCTATTATCATTTAGTTACTTTTACTCTTTTACTTTCCATTTGTTCTACCAATTTATTACATTTCCACATATGAATTTCAAAAAAATAAGAAAAGCCTTAACTTTTTCTTAAACAATTGGTTGTACTTTGGTCTAGTTTGTGATAAGATTAACTACGTTGAGAGTTTTAATCATAAGAGGGGATTTCCCTCGTATCGTTAAAACCAAAGAAAAATTTCATATTGGAGGGTGAATCTCATGGAGAACACTAAGAAAAAATTACCATTTGGTTTCTATGTGTGCTGTCTGACTTTCTCTTTTGAAAGACTTGCATACTATGCAGCTAAATGGGGGCTTTCGATCTTTATCGTAGCCACAGCAGCTCACGGTGGTCTTGGACTTGACAAATCCGTTGGTGCTGCAATGAGTTCTAACCTGGTAGCATTTACTTATATCACACCTATCATCGGTGGATATATCGCTGACCGTTGGATTAGTCCTCGTATCCTTGTTCCTGTTGGTGAGATCCTTATGGGTCTTGGTTATCTGTGTGCTTGGAGAGCAACAGAAGCCAATGGTATCGCAATGATGTGGGCAATGATTATCCTCGTTTCTATCGGTACTGGTTTCTTCAAAGGAAACGTATCCGGTATCAACGGACGTCTCTTCCCATTAGCTGACCAGGATGAACTTGATACTGTATTCAATTTACAGTACATGTTCGTTAACATCGGTTCTTTCTGCGGAACTACTTTCCTTTCACTGGTTGGTACAAACTCCGGATACCGTACAATGTTCCTGATTTGCGGAATCTTCCTGTTTATCGACTGTGTATGGTGGTTCGTTGGAATGAAATCTTTCGGCGATGCCGGAAAGAAACCATTCCTTGTTGATAACCGTTCTGAGAATGTTGAAAAAGCAGACAAAGAAAAGGATAATGCACCACTTACGAAGCTTGAGAGAAACCGTGTTATCGCTATCCTGATCGTAACAGTATTCTCTGGTATCTTCTGGCTGATCTGGTACATGGCTTACATGCCTGTTTACTATGAATTCGGTCCAGTATCTCAGGGAGGATCTGGATGGGCTAACTGGAACATCGGTTCCTTCGAGATGCCTACTGCCTGGTTCGACTCAATGAACGGACTTCTTTGTATCATCCTTTGCCCTATCTTCGCAGGTATCTGGGCTAAGATGAGACAGCGTCCACAGGGTGACTGGGGAATGTTCACAAAGACTGCTATCGGAATTATCATCCTTGGTCTTTGTACAGGATCTATGGTTCTTGCCGCTGCACTTTCAGGACAGGGAACAAAAGATCCAGTTGGTATCTGGGTAATCATCCTGGCATCTGTATGTATGTCACTTGGAGAGGTTATCTTCTCACCACTTGGAAATGCTTTCATCAGCAAATATGCTCCAAAGAAACTTCTTGGAACAATGCTTGGTGTATGGCCACTGATCATCTTCTTCTCTGGTAAAGCTTACGGACCACTTTATAACTGGCTCGGAAACTTCGACTTCGTCAAAGCATATGGTGTTGTTACAATCATCATCGTTGCCTGCGGAGTTATCATGTTAGCATTTACTAAGAAGTTCGACAAGATGGTTGAAGGTAAATAATTCGTGAATTAAATACCGTACATAAAAAGAAGACTTGCTTATGCAGGTCTTCTTTTTTTATTATCTACATAACTCACATGCCAGTGGTAACGAGGTTTCCTTTTTATGTTGTCTACATGAATTATGAACACACGACAACAAAAAAGGAAATCTGCTCCCACAGATTTCCCCTTACACGTTATATATTTCTTTTATTTTTTACGATACTTTTTATTCCCCGTACTGTAACTTCTTTTGATCTGATTATTATTCTTTGTCTTCTTTTTAGTGTTTTCTTTCTTATTCGCCTTGGCGCTGAACGCATCTCCGGATCCACGTGGTGTAATATTCTTCTTTGTTCCGATCTCTTTCTGGTCTTCAAATGCAGGCTTCAGAAGTAATTCCGCACCAATTACAAAGCAGGCAACTTCTACTGCAAGCTGAACCATCTCACCGCTGTCCCCGATACTTTCAAAGAACGGATCCAGAACTCTTGCTCCGGAAAGAATCACCAGTGTCAATCCGGCATAAGCAAACAATGAATAGAACATCATCGTCTTACCTCTGCCTTCATTCTGCTGCATGAAGTAGTATCCTGCGATAAAGATCACTCCGCCAAGGATCATCAATATGTACTTTAACATTTCTGTCTCTTCCTCCCAATCATGTTTTCTTAAAGTCTATTACATATTATACATGAAATCCGTTATAATTCCTATCTTTTTATATGTATATTTTTTAATTTAACTTTCAAAAAAAGGATGCACCACCGGCACATCCCGCATTACTTTTCATTACTTATTCTATTTCTGATTTCTGAACTGCATCGGAGTCATATCATAAGCTTTCTTGAACAGTCTGTTGAAATGCTCAACATTCTGATATCCGACTGACATTGCAATGTTCTCGACTGTCATATTACTGCTTTTGAGCAGGGCTTTCGCTTTCTTCATACGGATCTTCTTCACCAGATCGCCAAATGTCATTCCTGATTTTTCTTTAATATATTTTGACAGATAAGGCTTTGACAGGAAGAATTTCTCAGCCAGATCATCCAATGTGATATCAATATAATTAGCCTGCACATAGTTCATGATCTCGATCATTCTTGCATCCGTACATGCATCAGCATTTCCAAGTTCTTCGACCTTATTGACTGCAACAATCAAAGCTTCAATAGATGCTCTGATAATATCAGGGTCGATTCCTACACCCCAGAACGTCTTACCTTTACAGATAATTCCGACATATGCTACTGCTTTCGAAGAAGATCCCCTTGTAAGCGAATGTTCTTCGTAGAAGGATAATTCATAGCTGATATTGAAATACTGCTTAATTGCATTACTTACTGCGTCCAGACGTCCATTTCCGTTCGAAGTGATCACTTTGCTTTCTCCTGCATGATTGATCGTCACTTCCGCAGTGATTCCATCTACCTGTTTAAAATGGCACTCGTCGATGTAGAAGATGGATTTTGTATTAATATAATGATCTGAGAAGATCTGGTATACCCAATCCGGTGTCAGCTCCTTGTGTGCCTTATCCGATACATCTTTTACCATATATCCTACTTCTTCACGCATTGCCTTTGGAAGATTGATTCCGTGGCTGTGCATTAAGATGTAATTTACGCCGCCCTTACCGGACTGGCTGTTGATACGGATAACGTCTGAATCGTATTCTCTTCCGACATCCTTCGGATCGATCGGCAGATATGGAACCGTCCATTTGTCACATTTCTTCTCATCTCTCCATGCCATACCTTTTGCGATTGCATCCTGATGAGATCCCGAAAATGCCGTAAACACCAGATCTCCGGAATATGGCTGACGGTCGTATACCTGCATTCTTGTCAGGCGTTCATAAGTCTCACGGATCTTTTTCATATTCGAGAAATCAAGTCCCGGATCTACACCCTGGGAATACATATTCATGCCAAGTGTAATAATATCAACGTTACCGGTACGTTCTCCGTTTCCGAACAGTGTGCCTTCGATACGGTCGGCACCTGCAAGGATACCAAGCTCCGCTGTCGCCACACCGCATCCTCTGTCGTTGTGCGGGTGCAGGGAAAGTACTACATTCTCTCTGTGTTTCAGATGCTTATGTACATACTCTAACTGGCAAGCAAATGTATGCGGCATTGCGTTTTCTACAGTTGTAGGAATATTGATGATTGCTTTATTATCAGCTGTCGGCTGCCATACATCCAGAACAGCGTTACAAACTTCTACGGCATAGTCCACTTCTGTTCCGTGGAAACTTTCCGGACTGTATTCAAATGTGAAGTTACCATCTGTCTCATTAGCCAGTTTCAGAAGTAATTTTGCCCCGTCGATCGCAAGTTGTTTTACCTGTTCTTTATCTTTTCTGAACACCTGCTCTCTCTGTGCAACAGAGGTAGAATTGTATAAATGGATCACTGCGTGAGGTGCTCCTTTTACAGCTTCAAATGTTCTCTTGATGATGTGTTCTCTTGCCTGTGTCAGGACCTGAACGGTTACATCATCCGGAATCATATCTTTCTCAATCAAAGTTCTCATGAACTGATACTCTGTCTCGGAAGCAGCCGGGAATCCAACCTCAATCTCCTTAAATCCGATATCAACCAGCATCTGGAAGAACTCCAGCTTTTCATCCAGACTCATTGGTTCGATCAATGCCTGGTTACCATCTCTTAAATCTACACTACACCATTTCGGCGGCTGTTCTACCGAATCTTTTTTTGCCCAGTCATATGTGACCTCAGGCGGCATAAAATAACTTTTCTCATATTTCTGATAATTCTTCATAATTCAAGCTCCACTCCTTTTGCCTCATATTTCAAATCAAATCATCGCTACCAAATCAGCAATAATATTCATCAACTTTGTTGTTCATTTTTAATACTTTTATATCCTAACATATCCCCACGCAAAAAGGAAGTGATAATTTTAATCACTTCCCTTGATGTTTTTTAATATATTTGATTTTTCAGATTATTTCCACTAATTCTGTTCCAACGAACGTTTCTTGGTGATCGTAACCTTTTCATCATAGCAGGCAAAGATCTCATCCACTCTGTCCTTCTTAAGCTTTGGTGTAAGCACACTCACTACCGGTACTACGATCAGTCCTGCTACCATTGCAACTGCTCCTGCATTGATCGGTGATGCAATAAAGTGGAAGAACAGATTCAAAACCGTAATCCCGACACCTGCCGCAAAGCTGGCCCATACAGCAGCTCTTGTCACGCCTTTCCAGTAGAGACCATACATGAATGGTGCCAGGAACGCTCCGGCAAGTGCTCCCCAGGAAATTCCCATCAGCTGTGCGATGAATGTAGGCGGATCCATTGCGATCACTACCGATAATACAATAAAGAACACAACCATCACCTGCATCGTACGTACCTGTTTCTTCTCGCTCATATCTTTCACTACATTATCTTTCAAGAAATCCAGTGTCAGCGTCGAGCTGGATGTCAGTACCAGCGAAGCCAGTGTTGACATGGAAGCCGATAATACCAATACTACTACAATACCGATCAGGATATCCGGAAGTGTTGACAACATATGCGGGATGATTCCGTCAAAGATCATATTGCCCGCCTCATCGTGCAGTTCCGGTGCATCAAACAGTCTTCCGAATCCTCCGAGGAAGTAGCATCCTCCGGAGATCACGATCGCAAATAATGTAGAGATCACCGTTCCCGTATTGATGGATTTCTCATCTTTGATCGCATAGAACTTTCCAACCATCTGCGGAAGTCCCCATGTTCCAAGAGAAGTCAGGATAACCACTCCAAGAAGATTCAACGGATCCGGCCCGAAGAATGAAGTAAATGCTCCCGGCTGTCCCATTGTCACCGGCACATCACTTGGAATCTCTGCCATGGTCTTAATTGCCTGAATAAATCCGCCCTGACCATTTAATACTGCCAGGATGACTGCAACAATGCCGCCCAGCATAATGATTCCCTGAATAAAATCATTGATCGCCGTAGCCATGTATCCACCGAGGATAACATAGATTCCTGTAAATACTGCCATTCCGATTACACAATATTTATAAGGAATGTTAAATGCCATTCCAAACAATCTTGACAATCCATTGTATACAGAAGCTGTATACGGCACCAGGAATATGAATACGATCGCTGAAGCCGTAATCTTCAGCGCCTTACTTCCATATCTCTCACCAAAGAAATCCGGCATCGTCTTGGAATTCAGATGCTGTGTCATTACCTTGGTACGTCTTCCAAGTACCACCCATGCCAGCAGACTTCCGATGATCGCATTTCCGATTCCGATCCATGTCGACGCAAGACCGTATTTCCATCCGAACTGACCTGCATATCCTACAAATACAACCGCAGAGAAGTATGACGTACCATACGCAAATGCCGTAAGCCACGGGCCTACCGATCTTCCCCCTAACACATAACCGTCTACACTTGTCGCATGCTTTCTTGCATAGATGCCAACCGATACCATAATTGCAAAAAATATCACCAGCATCAATAATTTCATCGTCATAACCTTTCTCCTCTACTTTCCTCATTTCTTTTTTACTTGTTGCCTTGCTAACCCACTTTAAAGTGTTGCACTTTAAAGTGTTAAAGTTCGTAATGTTAGAATAGCACAGATGATACCGTATGTCAATCTTATTTTTCAGAAATATAAAAAAAGCCAAAAAACAGCTGCGATTCCTTTTTTACGGAATGCGCAGCTGCTCTTTAGCTTCTATTTCATCTTCTCCACTCTGTCCTGAATGGTCTTGTTAAAGTTCTCTACCTTTCTTTCATATGTAGAATTCATAAATTCAGACTTCAGCATAAAATCTGCTGTTGCAAGATTGTTAGCTGTAGGAATATCATAAAGAACGGCAATACGGGACAATGCTCTTACATCCGGATCGTGCGGCTGTGCCTCTAACGGATCCCACAGGAAGATCATAAAGTCGATCTGTCCTTCTACGATCTTCGCTCCGACCTGCTGATCTCCTCCAAGCGGGCCGCTGTTATATCCCTTTACCGGAAGCCCGGTCTTCTCTGCGATCAGACGTGCGGTTGTACCTGTACCGCATAAGAAATGACCTTTTAAGATTTCCTTATTCTTGTCGCACCATTCGATCAGTTCTTTTTTCTTACCATCATGGGCAACGAGTGCGATATGCTTTGCTTTTCCAATTTCAAATGTTACAAAATTATCGTTTAACATCTGTTGAATTCTCCTTCCGTTTTAACTCTCTTCGTTATCTTTATATATCAAACTTATATTTATAATAAAATGTATTTTATTATCTGTCAACTTTAAACTGAAAATTAAATTGTATTTTAGTTACAACAATTTGCCCATCACTTTCAGAACGTCTCAACGATTTCCTGCATCTGATCAAACTGTTCTTCCATCTCTTTTACAAGCCTGAACTGTGTTCTTGCCCGAACAAGATTGTGTTCTGGATAAGTTGTTTTGAAATATACATCGCCCTGGAGGAAGTCAGTAAGAAAACGCATACCGCATTCCAGCGTCATAAGTCTCGCTCCCCACGGAAGACTGGCGTTCTCCGCCGGTGTCAGTACATCCTTCACCATCTCCAGATACCCTTTCACGTAGATGCGGTAAAGCTCTATATCAAAGTGCACCTTGTTCAGATCCTTCTCATCTTCTTCCGCTGTCGATGCCCCGAACCGGATGGAATCACCAAAGTCATTTGCCGCAAGTCCCGGCATGATCGTGTCCAAATCAATGATGCACAGTCCCTCTCCTGTATTCTTATCAAACAAAATGTTATTCAGCTTGGTATCGTTGTGCGTCACACGGAGCGGAAGTATTCCTTCCTCAAGCTGCTTCATAAGGACACCGCAGTCATCCTCACGTGCCAGTACAAACTCTATTTCTTCACGGCAAAGTCTTGCTCTGTTCTTCACATCTTTCCGCAGTGCGTCTTTGAAATCATGGAAACGCTTCACCGTATCATGGAACTTCGGAATCGTCTCATAGAGACTCTCGGCCGGATAATCCCCCAGCTGCTTCAGAAAATGGCCAAAGCTGAGTGCCGACTGATAGAACTGTTCCGGTCTCTCCACCATCTGATAGCAGACAGAATCCGGTACATAATGCAGGCAGCGCCATGGCTGTCCGTCCGCATCTTCAAAATAGCTCTCTCCTGATTTTGTCTTAATATAAGACAATGCCTCTCTGTCCAGATCTCCGCCTGCCTCACGGATCATACTGCGCAGATACTCCGTAACGCCGAATATATTCGCCATTACCTGATCCGGGTTCTTGAATACATTAATATTGATGCGCTGCAAAACATAGAGCGGCGTATCCTTTCCATCTGCGCCCGGCATATAGACTGCATAAGTCTCATTGATGTGTCCTTCTCCGAATGGCTTCACATAACTGCACTGCTGCCCGAAACCAAATGCGTACACGGCATCTTCCAGACTCCGGCTGTTCACGCCCTCGATCTTCCTTCTGGTTGAGAAGATCACTTCTCCTGCCTCCACTTTACATCCGCTCTCGATCGTACAGTCTGACTTTACAACACTCCCCAGTCCGACATGCGCTCCGGCACATACTACTGAATTGTGATCTACGATTGCCCCGCTGTTCACCAGCACCGCACGTCCGATCCGGGTATTGGTATTTACCACCGCTCTCTGCATCACAAAGCAGCCCGGTTCCAGCACCGCACTCGGACTTACAACTGCAGACGGATGCACGATTGCCGGTACCTCATACCCTTTTTCCAGCAATTTATCCGTCCAGTACAGACGCATCTTGTTATTTCCAAATGCTGCTACTGCCACCGGATACTCCTTATGTCTGATCTCATAATCACAGCACATTCCGATGACCGGTTCATCCTTCACCGCATCATCCAAAAATACAACCTTTTCATACCCCAGTGCCTGCGCAGTCTCCGCTACCATCCGGCCGAATCCGCCTGCACCGAGAATCAGCAAACTTTTCATTACGTATTTCCCCAAATTGTTTTTTATTTTATTTTATTTTGAAATATTTTGTTTTAAAATATTATTTCTTACATTCATCAGTTATATCATATCATAGAAGTAGAACCGGAGATAGTTATTTTCATAAAAAGCTTCCTGAATATCATTCCAAATCGGGGCATTCGCTCTCATTCCGAGACATACGAAACCGTAGTCAAACGGAAGTTCTTCTTCTTTTCCATCGTATTTTACGAGGAAGGAATGTGCATTTACTTTCTGCAGGGCTGTATTCGTCATCTGTCTTACATGATGTTTTTCCATGCATTCTTTCATACTTGATGTAGAAGATGCATCCAGTCCGTTTCCGATAACCGGCATCATTTCGATGATGGTTGTCTCTGCACCGCGTGGGGCAAAGAATTCAACAACATCAAGTCCTACCGCACCACCACCGACAACAACAACCTTCTTGCCTGTCATGTCTTCCGGATAGTTCTTAACATCTGCGATCATATCTTTGATAGAATAAACGCTGGCATCTTTCTTGCCAAGATTGTCATGCAGTCCTTCGATCGGTGGAAGGAGCGGTACCGAACCAGTCGCATTTACAACAAGATCCGGGGTGTATTTTTTGATCTCTGCGACCGTTGCATCTACTCCTGTTTTGATTGTCAGATTCGGAAGTTCGTCTACACTAAGACGCAGAGAGATCGGAACTCTAGGTCCGACAGCCTTACGGACTTCATCAATGACCATACGGCAGAAACGGGCTCGGTTCTCAGCAGATCCGCCAAATTCATCTGTACGGTCATTTGTAGTAGGCGATAAGAATTGGCTGATCAGATAAGAGTGTCCGGCATGGATCTCTACAACATCAAATCCGGCATTGACTGCTCTCTTTGCAGCGGTTCCATAATCTTTTGCAATGCTTGCGATCTCCTCTTTCGAAAGTCCGCGCGGAATCTCTCCACCGGCTTTTGACGGAAAACGTGACGCAGATACCGGCTGCATACCGATTCTGGAACTCATCGCAGACGCCCCTGCATGATTGATCTGAATCCCCATCAGCGCCCCCTGTCTGTGACAGGCTTCCGTTAATGTAAAAAGGCGTGGAATGTAACAGTCTTTGTCAAGACGCAGCTGTGTCGTTCCGTTTGATCCTTCCGGATATTTTACACAGACATTTTCAACCATGATAAGCCCTGTGCCGCCACGTGCACGCAGCTCATAATATTTGATATGTTCGTCGCTCAGTTTCCCATCATGTCCGGCGAAATCACTTCCCATAGGCATCATTACAACACGGTTTTTGAGTGTCATACCTCTGGCTGAATACGTGTGGAAGATAGATTTTGTCTATGAATTATCAATCTTATTTTTTCTGATTTTTTTCAGGTATTAATTTCCCGGCGATCAGACACAGGACGATCGTGATCACCATATCCGGCAATGTATTCCCCACCGGCATATCTACATTCATAAGAATTCTGTACACAACGAATCCAATCACCCAGATAATCATATTAGGCACATATACTGCCCGACTGCTCTTGTCTTGTTTTAACAGGAAAAAATCAGCAATCTGAATAGCGATCATCGGTGCAAATACAGAACCGATCAGATACAGGAAATCTGTTATATTATCCATCGGATATACAATTGCTGCGGCCGTTCCAATCACTGTCACAACGATAGCAACATGCTTTCCGTTCCATCTGCTTACAACCGTCTCACTGGAGATTCCAGCAGAGTATGCATCCAGGAAAGTGGTTGTAACTGTTGAAAATACAATGATCAGAAGTCCCAGGATGCCAAGACCTGCCTTTAACATGATCTGTGCAATGTCATACTCTCCGGTAATGATAGCAGCTCCCATACCAATCACATACATCCAGCAGCTTACAATTCCATATGTAACCGCACTGACTGCAGTTGCTTTCACAGGCTCCTTCGCCTCTCTTGTGTAGTCACTGATCAGCGGCAGCCACGATAATGGCATTGCAACCGCAAGCTCTACTGCTGCTCCAAATGTCATACTGTCGTCAGACGGTGTTCCCACCCCGCTTCCTGTAAATATCACCTTACACAGAATCAGTGTCAGGATAAATAATGCTGCCATCGCAACGGTATTGATCTTGCCCAGATTCGTAATTCCGATCACAATCCACAGAATGATCAATGCTCCAATCACCAGGCACCATATCCATCTGCCGGTATGCATCACACCGTCTGCTGCCAGTGCCCCGTCATAGATCATGATCGCAGTCCATCCGACAAGCTGCAACACATTCAGGACCGCAAAAAGGATACTTCCCTTCTGTCCAAAGCTCATCTTTACAGTCTCCATTGCACTCTTTCTGACTTTTCCGCCGATCACTCCTGCCAGGAACAGCATCAGACAACCAATGATGTGTCCTACTATGATTGCCGCCAGTCCTTTTCCCATGCCAAGCGGGGCTAGATATGTTCCGGTCAGGATCTCTGCGATCGAAACCCCTGCGCCGAACCAGATCAGACCGTTTTCAAATAAGCCGGTACGCTTCTCTTCCATAATGTTTATTCCTCCTCGTCTTCCTTTGTAGTCTTATATAATAGTCTTTTTCAAAGCCTGTTCCAGCAGCTGCATCTCATCATCGCTTAATTTCCACTCAAATACCTTACAGTTCTCTTCAATTTTATCGCGGCTCTGCGCTCCTATAATACAAGAAGAAATAAAAGGTCTCTGCAAGGTCCAATTCAATGCAATCTGCGACAATGGAACATTTCGTTCCTCACTGATCTGATCCATTGTTCTTAAAAGAAGCATTACTTTTGAAAACAACGGTTCTTTAAAATATGGGTAAAACCGATTTCGGTTATCATCCACACCATATTCCTTGAGTTCTCTGTATTTTCCGGTTAAAATGCCTCCTCCGAGCGTTCCATAAGTCATAACTCCCATTTCCTGAGCACAGGCCCACCGGATCAGCTGCTCCCATTTCCGATCTACCATAGAATACTGTGGCTGATATGCTTCTATAGCACAATATTTTTCTGCTTCTTCCATCTGTTCTTTTGTAAAATTCGATACTCCGATATGCAGAATCTTTCCTTGCTTTTTCAGTGTATTAAGCGCATCCATTGTCTCTTCCATCGGAACATTCGGATCCGGCCAGTGGACCAGATATACATCGATATAATCTGTCTTCAGATTACGGAGTGATTCTTCGCATTCCCGCATGATCTTATCTGCCGACCCACAGCGTACATATTTTCCATTAATAAATTCATTTCCACACTTGGTAGCCAGGATCACTTCTTTCCTGACGCCAAGTTTGTGCACAACTTCTCCGATATACTGTTCTGCCCTGCCTCCGTTGTAGGCAGGTGCCGTATCAATAAAATTGATTCCACAATCTACTGCTGCCTTGATCGCATCCATCCGGCTTTCGTCGGAATAAGAATCCCATCCGGCACCTCCGATTCCCCATGTACCAAGACACATCCTGGATACACGAAGCTGTGTCTTTCCAAATTCTGTATATTCCATTTTCTTCATCTCCGTTTCATTTTTCGCTCATTTTGTCAATCTATCATTTTTACATTTAGAATAATGATATCAGAAAACTTTTTATGACTCAAGAGCTGAATGCTTTCTTCCAAGCTTGCCCGTTCCCGTCTCCAACGACTGTCAATACCGCAGCGGAATCTCCGACTTTTTCACACGCACTTCCAGATTTCTGCTTCCAAAATAATGCCGCAATCCCTTAACCGCCAGATCACTCGTATTCTTCGTCCCAACGCAAACAGATTTTAAACAACTTATATCTCCAAGCTTCATTCTTATAAACGGAATAAATACTTCATCTTTTATCCGATATTCCACCGGAATGCTATTTTCCGGCACTTGATGCTCTCTTTTATGTACACAGAGGAACACCATGCGATATTCCTGTTCCTGTGCAAAACATTCCTTTTTGAAGAACATATTATACAACAGGCAGATCACTGAGATATGATCTACAAATAATTTGACATCCTCTTCTTCTGCGCTATCCAGATCATCCCAGCCATGAATGGTTTTATAATCTTCTCCATCCGATAACAGCAGCCGTTCTATGGTAACATGTTTTATACGTCCATCTCTTCTTCGTAGTACTTGATCAGTGCCTGAGTGCCGAAATCTCCACAGCCTTCTGCCTGAAGGAGTTCGTAGTTGGCAAGCACCTGGCTTAATACGTCCAGATTGAGATTGCTCATGTTCGCTTCGGTAAGGGCGAGCTTCATGTCTTTGACGAAGTGCTTCAGGAAGAATCCCGGTGCGTAATCTCCTGCCAGAATCTTTGGTCCGAAGGTATCTAACTGTTTGCTTCCTGCCGCTCCAGTCGATACGGAATCGAGTACCGTCTGAAGATCCAGGCCTTTTGCCTTCGCATAGGTGAGTGCCTCGCAGACTCCGGATAAGGTGCCGGCGATCATGATCTGGTTCGCAAGCTTGGCGTGCTGGCCGCAACCGGATCCTCCCTGGTAGTTGATGTTGGTTCCCATCGCCTCGAATAACGGCATGCAGGCTTCGTAGTCTTCTCTGGAACCGCCGACCAGGATGGAGAGTGTACCGTTCTTCGCTCCGGTGTCACCGCCGGTGACCGGTGCGTCCAGTACGTGGAAGCCTCTTTTGGTTCCTTCTTCTGCGATCTTCTGGTCCAGCATCGGGCTTGTGGTCGTCATGTCGATCAGGTATGCGCCTTCTTTTGCGCTCTCTAAGATGTTGCCTGCATCGAAGTAGACTTCTTCTACGTCGGTCGGGAAGCCTACGATGGTGATGACTGCTTCTGCGTCTTTTACGCAGTCTGCAATGGTGTCGTGGAAGGTGGCTCCTTCGCTGATCACGTCTTCGACTTTGGATCTTGTTCTGGCGTAGATGTGTAATTCGAATCCTGCTTTCATGAGATTACGGACCATGGATTTTCCCATGATGCCTACGCCGATAAATGCTATTTTATTCATTGGTTTTTCCTCCGTGTGTTGATTACTCTTCTACCTTCTCCACAACTTCGCCCTGTCTCTTGTAGATGCTGTGTGCCGGTACGAATCCTCTGACGCTTGACAGTGGGTAGATGTTGCTGTGGCTTCCGATCACGGTTCCCGGATTCAGTACGCTGCCGCAGCCGACTTCTACTTCATCTCCGAGCATGGCTCCGAATTTCTTAAGACCTGTCTCGATCCTTTCGTCTCCGGCTTTTACTACGACGAGTTTTTTGTCGGATTTGACATTGGATGTGATGGATCCGGCCCCCATGTGGGATTTGTAGCCGAGGATGGAATCGCCCACGTAATTATAGTGCGGCACCTGTACTTTGTTGAACAGGATGACGTTCTTAAGTTCTGTCGAGTTACCTACGACTGCACCTTCGCCGACGATCGCATTTCCGCGGATAAATGCGCACTGGCGGACTTCTGCGTTCTTTCCGATGATCGCCGGTCCGTGGATGTAGGCTGTCTGGAATACGGTTGCGGATTTGGCGATCCATACGTCTTCGCCGACCTGATCGTATTCATCTGCCGGAAGGGTCTTTCCGAGTTCTTTGATGAAGCCGCTGAACTTTGGAAGGATTTCCCATGGGTAAGTGGCTCCTTCGAAGATGTCTTTTGCGATGGTTTCATCCATGTGGTTGTAGAGGTTTTTGATGGTTAATTGTTCTGACATGTTGGTTCTCCTTTTTTATTTTTTAGTTTTTCCGGTCTTTCTCACCGGCTTTTTATAAAACTGTGCCGCTTTTTCGTAACACGCCCGCATCTGATACTGATTATTCAGTCCCTTTACTGCAAGTGTCCTTCTTGATACGAAATCATCCAACTTTTTCATATATTCATCTGATGTGATATCTCCGTCTGCCACATACGTCAGACCTTTTTCCCAGCTTGCCGTAAGTTCCGGGTTCAAGAGCGGCCGGATGGAATGGTCTACGACATCGTAGATCATTTCCCCTAACATCGTCGGCGTGACGATCTGGGTCTTTTTATTGAGCGCCAGATATTTATTATTGAATAATTTCTTCAATATCTCGCCTCTGGTGGCGCTGGTGCCGATTCCGCTTCCTTTAATCTGGGCGCGGAGTTCTTCGTCTTCGATGAGCTGTCCTGCATTTTCCATGGCAAGGATCAGTGAACCGGAATTGTAGCGCTTCGGCGGCGAGGTCTTGCCTTCTTTGATATCCAGGGACTGTACCGGAAGGGTCATGCCTTTCTTGAGGCTCTGGATCCTGGCGAAGAAGGCTGCATCAGTGTCTTTGTCCTCGGTACTGTCTGCGCTGCTGTCTGTATTGTCGTTCTTCCTGCCCGGCACGCCTGTAACTTTCAGATAGCCTTCTTCTGCCAGTACTTTGAAGCTTGAGAAGAAGGATTCTTCTTTGATCTTCGTCACGATCGATACTTTCTGATAGACAGCCGGTGGATAGAAGATGCTTAAGAATCGTCTTACGATCACATCATACACCCTCTGTGACAGATTCGGAAGTCCTTTTAGTGCTCCCATACCCTGTCCTGTCGGGATGATCGCATAGTGGTCTGTGATCTGTTTGTCGTTGACGTATCTCGTCTTCTCCAGTCCTTTGTGGCTGCCGAATTTCACGATATCCTGAAGATATGGCTTTGCCGGTTCGTACTGCATCAGACCGTTTAAGTTCTTGTGGATCTCTTTTGCCACTGCTGTCGACAGGACACGGGCATCTGTTCTTGGGTAGGTGACGAGCTTTTTTTCATATAGTTCCTGGATGATCCGGAGTGTCTCATCTGGGCTGATCTTGAACCGCTTGGAACATTCATTCTGGATCTCGGCCAGGTTGAATAATAACGGCGGGTTCTTCTTTTCTTTCTTCTTTTCTATGGACACGATCTGGCAAGTCAGGGGCTGGCTGGCGTCTGACTCGCTGTTGCTTAGGAAGCGGATCAGTTCTTCTGCCTTTTCCTTTTCTTTGAATCCATTTTCCTTATAGAGATCGAAGGATTCGAACCATTTTGATCCTTTGACTGCCCGCCATTCGCCTTCGAATGTTGCCCCTTTCTCTCCGATGGTGCTTAGGACTCTGTAGAACGGGGTCTCTACGAATTCCCGGATCTCCCGTTCTCTGCGTACGACCATACCGAGGACGCAGGTCATAACACGTCCTACGGATACGACGGAATATTTCGTATTCAGGTAATTGGAGATGCTGTTGCCGTATTTTAACGTCAGGAGACGGGAGAAGTTGATTCCCATCAGGTAGTCTTCTTTGGCTCTTAGGTAAGCCGATGCTGCCAGGTTGTCGTATTCTTTTAAGTCTTTTGCTTCTTTGATCCCGCGCAGGATCTCTTCTTCTGTCTGGGAGTCGATCCATACGCGGCGGCGGTTCTTGCCTTTTACGCCTGCCTGCTGTTCGACCAAACGGTAGATGTATTCTCCTTCCCGTCCTGAGTCGGTACAGACGTAGATGGTGTCTACGTCTGTACGGTTCAGAAGTCCCGATACGATTCGGAACTGTTTAGATACCGCCGGGATGACTTCGTATTTGAACTCCTGCGGGATAAAAGGCAGAGTCTCAAGACTCCACCTTTTTAATGCCGGATCGTATTCTTCCGGATAGCTCATCGTGACCAGGTGTCCGACACACCAGGTTACGATTGCTTCTGCTGATTCGAGATATCCGTCTTTTCTCTGTGTATTGATATGCAATGCCTTAGCGAACTCCTGTGCTACACTGGGTTTCTCGGCAATGTATAATGATTTTCCCATGTTACTCCTTCCAGTAGGGTGAAACAGCGGCTTTTTCTTTTATCTTTTTCTGTGCCAGAGAGACCGGAAAAAGGTTATCACTCTTCCGCCGCCACAGTTCTCACGGGCACGCTGCTGACTTTTGTCGACTTCTTCTGCTGCTTTTAATGCTTCTTCCATGAAAGCTGCCTGAGAATCCACCGCTTTTATGCCGCCAGTCCGTTTCATATATGTGCCGTCTTTCTGCATGATCCTTGCATTCACGTTATCACTTAACATGATCTTCAGGTCATGGTTGATCTGGCGTCTGATCTGCCCGTCTAACACCGGGCAGGCTACTTCTACTCTTTTTTCTGTATTTCTTGTCATCATGTCTGCGGAGCCGATATAGATCTTCTGCTCTTTGCCGGTTCCGAAGCTGAAGATACGTGGATGTTCCAGATAGCGGCCAACCACGCTCATCACCCTGACATTTTCCGTAAATCCAGGCACTCCCGGTAGTATACAGCAGATTCCTCGAACAATCAAGTCTACCCTTACTCCGGCGCAGGAGGCCTCGGATACTTTCTTTATGAAGTCCACATCTGTCACGGAGTTCATCTTCATAATGATGCGTCCTTCGCTTCCTTTTATGATCTCTTCGTCCATCATCTGTAAGATACGGCTCTTTAAGCTGACCGGTGATACGATCAGGTATTGATAGCTGCCCTGCAGATTGCCGATGGACATATTCTTGAAAAATTCTGCGGCGTCCTGTCCGATTCGCGGATCAGCAGTCATCAAGGACAGATCGGTATACATGGCAGCTGTCTTCTCGTTATAATTGCCGGTTCCGACCTGTGTGATATACTGGATGTCATTGCGGTTCCTGTATGTGATCAGACAAATCTTGGAATGCACTTTGTAACCGTCGAAACCATAGATTACACGGCATCCTGCTTCTTCCAGACGTTCCGACCAGTCGATGTTGTTCTGCTCGTCAAATCTTGCACGCAACTCGATCAGCACGGTGACTTCTTTTCCATTTTCCGCAGCTGCGCACAGGTATTCTACCAGTCTTGCCTTCTTCGCCAGGCGGTAGATAGTGATCTTGATCGTCATAACGTTCGGATCTGCCGCGGCATCTTTGATCAGCTTCAGGAACGGATCCATGCTTTCGTATGGGTAGAACAACAGGATATCATTCTTTTTCACCTGTTTTAACATGTTTCCGTCCTGTACATGTGCTGATTTTTGCGGGGAGAATGGTTCGTAGACCAGTGCTTTCTTCATAGACTCCGGGAGATTTCCTGCGATGGAGAACATATAATCCAGTTTCATCGGCATCTTCGTGCGGAAGATCTGCTCCGGTGTGATCTTGAATTTCTTACAGAAGTATTCCTGCATTTCCGGTGTCAGTTTCTCCGCTGTTTCTAATCTTACTACCGCCATCCTGCGGCGTTTGTGCAGGGTACTCTGCATGAGTTTCCGGAAATCATCGGTAACCTCCAGTGCTTCATCGTCCGGAGATACGTCTGCATTTCTTGTCACGCAGATGTAGTTCGGGTCGGATACTTCGTACTGGTCAAATACCAGATCCAGGTATTCCATGATGACTTTCTCCATGCGGATATAACGGATGTCATGTCCCGGAAGCATCAGGATATCGGATACATAGGTCGGAACCGGTACGATTCCGAGGATCTGTTCTTTTTCTTTGTCGTCTTTATTCTTCCTGCTATTGATATGCTTCAGATTGGCTGTTACGTAGATATCTTTATTCATAAGATGCGGGAACGGGTGGCTGCTGTCTACGATCTGCGGTGACAGTACCGGCAGGATCTGCTCTTTGAAACATTTCTTAACATATTTCTTCTCGTCTGTCTCCAGTTCTTTAAAGTCCAGTCCGCAGACTCCGTATGGGGACAGTTCTTTCTTGATCCCGGCGTAGGTCTTGTCACGTTCTTTATATAGCGGGGCAACTGCTGCGTAGATCGCATCCAGCTGCTCCTGCGGTGTCATTCCCGACCGGCTGTCTCTGTGTCTGTCGTCTGTCTGCACCATATCATAGAGGCTTCCGACACGGATCATGAAGAATTCATCTAAGTTACTGGTGAAGATGGCCACGAATTTCATACGTTCCAGCAATGGCACGCTCTTATCTCTTGCTTCTTCCAATACACGCTGATCGAATCTCAGCCAGGAAAGTTCTCGGTTCTGTGTGTAGTTTAATAGTTCTCGGTCCATAGGGTCTGCCTCCGTTTCTTGCCGGTGCCATTGGTGCCATTGGCACTTTGTAATCAGCGAATTTATTGTATACTTTATTATAGCAAAACCATCTTTTATTCTCAACACTGAGATGTATTGTGTTCAGATTTGTAATCTGATTTATAATCTGATTGGTATCGGCAGGCGAAGCCGGATATCGGTAAGCGGGGTCAAATTTGCTGGATGTATAATGCAAAAAAGGCGAGAACTACGCCTTTTCACATGTTGCAGTTCCCACCTTTTTATTATTATTTTATGCTCTCACCTTATGAACGATAAACAGGTGAGTATGAGTGTGCCCCCAGGGACACTAAAAGAGCCTGTTTTCCCGTCCCCATGGCTACTTTGCCTGAATATATCCCTTGGCAGTCAGTGCTTCGGCGCAAAGCACAGCTCCGCCTGCTGCACCACGGACAGTATTGTGTGACAGTCCGATGAATTTGTAATCATACATGCTGTCTTCTCTCAGACGTCCGATAGATACACCCATTCCGTTTTCGTAGTTAACATCTGCTTTTACCTGCGGTCTGTCGTCTTCTGACAGGTACTGGATGAACTGCTTTGGAGCACTTGGAAGTTCTGCTTCCTGTGGGAATCCCTTGAAGCTTTCCAGTTTCTCGATCAGCTGTTCTTTGGTTGGCTTCTTCTCGAAGTTGATGAATACAGCTGCTGTATGTCCATTCAGTACAGGTACTCTTAAGCACTGGCATGTGATCTTTGGCTCTTCTGCAAGTTTAATTTCACCATTTTCCAGTGTTCCGAGTACACGAAGAGGTTCTTTTTCACTCTTTTCTTCTTCTCCGCCGATGTATGGAATGATGTTCTCGATCATTTCCGGCCAGTCTTTGAATGTCTTTCCTGCTCCTGAGATTGCCTGGTATGTTGTTACAACAACTTCTTTTGGTCCAAATTCTTTCCATGCTGCAAGTGCAGGTGTATAGCTCTGGATTGAGCAGTTTGGTTTTACTGCGATAAATCCGCGTGTCGTTCCGAGACGCTCTTTCTGAGTCTTGATGAGGTCAAAGTGTGCTGCATTGATCTCCGGAACTACCATCGGCACGTCTTTTGTCCAGCGGTGAGCACTGTTATTAGATACTACAGGTGTCTCTGTCTTTGCATATTCTTCTTCGATCGCTCTGATCTCATCTTTTGTCATATCTACGGCACTGAATACAAAATCTACAGTAGAAGCAACTTCTTCTACTTCATTTACATTCTTTACGATTAAGTTCTTTACACCTTCCGGCATCGGTGTATCCATTTTCCAACGTCCGCCTACAGCTTCTTCATATGTTTTTCCTGCTGAACGTGGGCTTGCTGCTACGGTTACAACCTCGAACCAAGGGTGATTTTCAAGCAATGAGATAAAACGCTGTCCAACCATTCCTGTTGCTCCTAAAATACCTACTCTTAATTTCTTCTCCATCTTTGTTCTCTCCCTTTCTTTTTATCATTCCTTAATACAGCCTTATGCTACCTTCATCCGTATGACATGTACTAGTATTTATAAATGTATATTTTAATATTCTTCCATATATTTCTGATAAGCCGCAATTGATTTTGCCATAGCATCTTTTCCTGGTGCTCCTATGGTGACACGCTTATTCACACATGTCTCAAGATCGATTGCTTTATAGATATCTTCTTCAAATACCGGCGAGATCTTTCTGTACTCTTCCAGTGGAAGTGCATCTAACGGGATCTTCTTCTCAATACAGGTCAGCACCAGTTTTCCTACGATGCCGTGTGCATCTCTGAATGGTACACCGTGATTTACCAGATAGTCTGCTGCATCTGTTGCGTTGGTGAATCCGTGTTTTGCACTTTCTTCCATGCGGTCTTTATTGAACTGCATGGTCTTTAACATGCCGGCAAATAATGTGATACATCCCTTTGCGGTATCCATGGCATCGAATGCCCATTCTTTATCTTCCTGCATGTCTTTATTGTATGCAAGAGGAATACCTTTCATCGTTGTAAGCAGTGCATTTAATGCACCATATACGCGTCCTGTCTTACCTCTTACGAGTTCTGCGATATCCGGGTTCTTCTTCTGCGGCATGATACTGCTTCCGGTGCTGTATGCGTCATCGATCTCCACGAACTGGTATTCATTCGAATTCCAGATGATGACTTCCTCACAGAATCTGCTCAGGTGCATCATGATGATGCTGAGTGCAGATAACAGTTCTAATAAGTAATCTCTGTCTGATACCCCGTCCATGCTGTTGAGTGTCGGTCCGTCGAATCCAAGTAATTCGGCTGTATACTCACGGTCCAGAGGATAGGTTGTCCCCGCAAGTGCTCCGGAACCGAGCGGACAGGTATTCATACGCTTTGCGATGTCCTGCAGTCTCTCGTGGTCTCTGCGGAACATTTCAAAATATGCTCCCATGTGGTGGGCCAGTGTGATCGGCTGCGCTTTCTGAAGATGTGTGAATCCAGGCATGTATGTCTCGACATTTTCCTCCATCACGTGAAGGATCACTTCCAGAAGTTCTTTTACCTGGGCATCGATCTCATGGATCTCGTCTCTGGTGAAAAGCTTCATATCTAATGCAACCTGGTCATTTCTGCTTCGTCCGGTGTGAAGTTTCTTTCCCGGATCGCCTATGCGGTCGATCAGTGTTGCTTCCACAAAGCTGTGGATGTCTTCATATTTATCTGATATCTCTAATTTCCCGGATTCTACATCTTCCAGGATGCCATTCAGTCCGTCTGTGATCTGTTCTTTTTCTTCTTCCGTTAAGATTCCCTGCTTTGCAAGCATTGCTACATGTGCAAGACTGCCTTTGATATCCTGCTTATAGAATCTTTTGTCAAATGTAATGGAAGCGTTGAAATTATATACTAACTGGTCTGTTTCTTTTGTGAAACGGCCTCCCCATAACTGTGCCATATGGATTTCTTCCTTTCATTTTTAAGTTTACTGTTTCCGATTTTAACACATTTCCGCGTAAAAGCAAATATTATTACAGAAATTTACATATTTATTCACTCTAAAACGTGATTTTTTTCTTAATCCATGCAATTTTCTGATTCCATTTATGCATTTTCACTGTTTTTTCGTGCCTGCTGTTCTTCCAGACGCTGGCGCATGGAGAACTCACAGCCACAGTAGTCCTGCCGGTAAAGTCCGTACTGTGCGGATAATTCTACGGACCGCTTATATCCGTTCTTCTTTTTGAAATCCGATGTCAGATATGCCACGCCATACTCTTCTGCAAGTTTTAATCCTATCTCATTCAATTTTGCTGCATTCTTAAGCGGGCTGATGCTGAGCGTCGTCGTGAAGTACTCATATCCTCCGGCTTTTGCAATCTCTGCGGCCTCTCTTAAACGAAGTTCATAGCATTTGAAGCAGCGCACGCCGCCTTCTTTTACTTCTTCCAGTCCCTTTGCCATCGCATAGAATTTCTCTTTCTCATAGCTGCCCGCAATGAACTGCACCGGATATTTCGTACACATCGCCCCGATCAGTGTCTGCTGTTCGATGATGCGCTTGCTGTATTCACTCTCCGGGTAAATGTTCGGATTGTAATAAAGTACCGTGATCCTGAAGTAATTGCTCAGGTATTCCAGCACATAACTGCTGCACGGGGCGCAGCAGCTGTGAAGGAGAAGGGTTGGTACCTTTTCTTCTTTTTGCAGATGATCGATCAGTTTATCCAGTTCTTTCTGGTAATTTATCTTTGTTAACATCTAATTATCCTCTCTTCTCTACATATCAGCATTTTACCACACCCGCCTTTTTTATTCACCTATTTTCTGTTCCGGTCATATCATATTATATACTTCACATCCAGGAGGTTCCTATGGAACAGATTTTGAACCTACAGCATATTTCTTATACGTATCATACTTTAGAAGGGGAAACCCCGGCCCTGTCTGATATCTCATTTTCTTTGAACAAAGGGGAATTTGCCGCCATCGTGGGACCTTCCGGCTGTGGAAAATCCACGCTGCTTTCTCTGATCTGCGGTCTTTTGCCTTGCAGTGACGGACAGATCACAATCAATGGCAGACACCTGAAAGAGAGTACAACTAATGTAGGATATATGCTGCAACACGATGAATTGTTTGAATGGCGCACGATCTATAACAATGTGATCCTTGGGCTGGAAATCCAGCATGCTCTGACGGCCCGGACGAAAAAGCGGGCACACGAACTTCTTAACATCTATGGTCTGAGTGATTTTGAGAATTCCAGGCCTTCGGAATTATCCGGAGGAATGCGCCAGCGTGCTGCCCTGATCCGTACATTAGTTCTAGAACCGGAACTATTACTTCTGGATGAACCTTTTTCCGCCCTTGATTACCAGACCCGGTTACAGGTTGGCGATGATATCGGACAGATCATCCGAAATGAGAAGAAATCCGCGCTTCTTGTAACACACGATCTTTCGGAAGCCATTTCTCTTGCCGACAGGGTAATTGTTCTTTCCCGTCGTCCGGCAGCCATCATTCAAACTATTCCGCTTATCTTTCATCTGGAAGAAGATACTCCTATGAACAGACGAAATGCACCGGAATTCAAATCTTATTTTAATCTGATATGGAAGGAGCTAAATCAGGATGAAAAATCTTCATAAAAGCCCAGGTACCGGTGCTCCGGCGGCACTTTCCACCGGACACCGGCACTATCTCAGACATTATCATTTTCACAGACTGCTGGTTATATTCTTCCGGATCTTCCTTTTAACGGGATTTTTATTCCTTTGGGAATTTTGTGCGTCACACCAGATCATAGATTCTTTCATCTTCAGCAGTCCCTCCAAGATCATAAATGCTTTACTCTTAATGATTTCGGATCATAGTATTTTTCTACATCTCGGCGTCACCTTATACGAAACTTTCGTCAGTTTCTTTCTTGTTATTTTCGTCAGTATATTATTTGCAATTCTTCTGTGGTACAGTAATAACCTTTCCGAAATCCTGGAACCTTACCTTGTCGTATTAAACAGCCTTCCGAAATCTGCACTGGCCCCTCTTCTTATTGTCTGGCTTGGCGCTACAAAAACCACGATCATTGTAACCGGAATGTCCGTCGCTATCTTCGGCAGTATACTCAATCTGTATACCAGTTTCCGCTCTACAGATCCCGGAAAGATTAAGTTAATCTATACCCTCAGAGGGAACCATCTGCATGTACTGACCAAAGTAATCCTTCCTTATTCTATTCCGGCTATTATCAGTAACATGAAAGTTAATATCGGATTATGTCTGGTCGGCGTCATCATCGGTGAATTTCTGGCCGCCAAAGAAGGCCTTGGATATCTTATTATCTACTCAAGCCAGGTCTTCAAAATGGATTGGCTTCTTATGAGCATATGTATTCTCTGCGTCTTCGCGATATTTTTGTACGCTCTGATTGATTTCGGAGAAAAACTTTATTTTAAACATTTTTAAACCTCCGCATCAGATTCCCTGCCAAAACCATAAGATCAGCTGATCTCCTGCAAATAAGGTCATCATAATTCCCAGCACCAAAAACGGTCCAAATGCAAATTCATCCTTTCTGGTCAGCTTTCCACATTTCAGCATAATAAGGCAATATCCTCCTGCAAGCATAACCGCACATGCCATCGAACAAATGATTTTCTCTTTTCCAAGCAGAAATCCGGAAACTGCCATGAATTTGATATCGCCTCCTCCAAATGCCCCGGGAATCAGAATGGATAAGACCAGCATCGGTCCTGCCACAGCTGCTGCCCCGGGGATCCGGTTGTATAAATCACTGTTCCCTGTCAGTACCATATCTGCTGCTGCGATCAGCAATATATAAATATGATATCTGCCGGGGATCTTACGGGTACTGTGATCCGTTAATGCCACCCGGCATAAGATTCCGAGATAACATAACAACCGTATCCCGTTCAAAGATATTGCAGTGGCTTTCGTATAGTTAAGAAAGCCGTCTGCTATTGTTCTTACTTCTACCATCTCCTGATTCATTTACTGTTATTCTTTTCGGGCCATTTTTTGTATCAATAACATTTCCCGCAAGGTTTAAGGCCCTGTGCCTCTGCTTCTTCCTTTGTCTCTTTCTTTGCCGTATCCGGATTCATATTACCGCAGTGGTTCGTTTTATGGTATTTTGAACCGGTTGCCGATACCCATACCTGGTCTTCGGTTACTTTCTGCGTTGTCTGTTTCGTTACCGTCTGTTCCGTCACAGTCCCCTTATCTGATTCATCTCCCGGTGTATAATCATTACACGGTGCCGCACTCCAATTCAGATTTTTACCGCCACTTGTTACTGTGACCGTTCCCTGTTTGTCGGTTCTGTACACCTGGATTTCCATACTCTGAAGTTTATCCATCGTATCTTTGTCCGGGTGTCCGTATTTATTATCTTTCCCACAGCTGATCACCGCATATTCCGGTACGGTCTTCTGAAGGAAATCCCAGGATGTTGCCGTTGCTGATCCATGGTGTCCGGATACCAGTACATCACAGTTTAAATCTATACCGGAATTGCACATCGCCTTTTCGCTTTCATGCTCTGCATCTCCCGTAAAGATAAAACTGTTCTCTTTATTTGTAAGTTTTATTGCAACGGAATTATTGTTACTTCCCTCAGCTTCTATCGTCTCCGGTGCCAGTATTTGAAACGAAGCACTTCCAAGCCTGTAAGATTTTCCTACCGGCGGATGCTTCATTTTCAATCCGTCTTCTTTCACAGCTTTTACAAACGACCGGTATAACTTACTGGTATGTACATAGTTACTGGATATAACATTTTTCACCTTAAAGCTCTTCAGGCATCCGATCAGACCCGCCATATGATCTGCATCATAATGGCTGCTGATCAGATAATCAATCTTCGTAACGCCCTGTTCTTTCAAATAAGCTACAACAAATCTTGAAGTCTTTCGATCTCCTCCATCATAGATCAGATTTTTCCCATCCGACTGAACCAGAATAGATAATCCCTGTCCTACATCAAGGAAATGCACTTTCACTGTCCCTGATGGAACAGTTGAGTTATTTTCCGCAGCCTGCGTCCGTACACTCACAGACACCCCTGTCATTGCCAGTACCATAAAGATCGAAAGCAGTGCCGATAACAGTCTTTGCCTCCATATTTTTTTCATTTTTCTTCTCCCCTTTCACACCCACAATTCTATTATACACGAAAAAAAGAATCCTTACATCAAGGATTCTTCTTTATATCTCATTCTGTATATAAGCTGGAAATCGGACTTGAACCGACGACCCCTTCATTACGAGTGAAGTGCTCTACCAACTGAGCTATTCCAGCATGCTCTTATAACAGGCACGAATATAATTATACCGTATTTTCACATATTTGCAAGTACTTTTTTAATTATTATACGTTCTTTTCCGAAAAAGATTTTAACAGATTCTCATATGCAAACCAGAAATTCTGCCACGACCGCTTAGGATTCTCTCTTCCATGCACGTCACGGCAGATTTGCCTGGCCTTACATATTTTCATCCAGCTATTTATCCTCTTTCATGTGCACCGTCACTTGTGGATATGGAATCTCAATTCCATTCTCATCCAGTTCCACTTTAATTTCTTCCAGCAGTCTCCATCTGGTCGCCCAGTACTCTTCGTTCTTCACCCAGGCACGGATACCGAGCACGACTGCACTGTCTGCAAGATCATTTACAAAGACATTCATCTGTTCTTCTTTTAGAATACTTGCATCTTCCGACAACAGCTTTTCGATCACTGATTTTGCCTTTTTGATATCAGCATTATAAGAAATGCCTACCCGCAGATCCAGTTGTCTTTCGTCTTTTGCCGTTGCATTGGTGATACTGTTATTCGTCAGCATTCCATTCGGGATTACGATGGTCTTATTGTCAATCGTACTTAATTTTGTATAAAAGATCTGAATTTCTTTTACTGTTCCTTCTTTTCCATTCGTATCTTCAATAATATAATCCCCTACCACAAATGGCTTTAACAGAAGAATCAGCACGCCTCCCGCAAAATTGGAAAGACTTCCCTGTAACGCAAGACCGATAGCCACACCACTGGATGCCAGTAACGCCGCCACCGATGTAGTATCAAATCCAAGACTGGAGATCAGGCAAAAGATCAGAATCCCGTACAATCCATATTTCAAAAGTGAGTCTACAAACTGTTCAACTCCTTTATCTGCTTCCGAACGTTCAAATGAACGCCTCACAATCTTCCTGATCCATTTTATCACCAGTCTTCCGATAAAGAAAGCAACCAGTGCCGCCAGCACTTCCAGTCCAAATGTAATCAGTCCCGGAATACTGTCCTGCAGATATTGGGTAATCTGATTTACCTGTTTTACCGCCTGCTGGGTAGCTTCGGTCACTTCCTGAGTCGTATCTGTGATCGTTGTTGTATCTGTCATATCGTTTGCTCCTCTTATTTCAGTGCCAGAAATGCACTTAGATTTCCTCTTTTATTTCCCGTTGTGCGATGTGAAAACAGAATATCCGGGTTACAGTGTGTACACACATTTGTCACAGCAATATGCTTCTTCAAAATTCCGGCTTCCTCGAATACCAATTCATTTGCTTTCCACAGGTTCAACTGATATTTACCGTTTTCTTTCTGATAGAATAATTCTGGCCAGTATTTTTCTTCAAAGCTTTTCTGAAATTTTACAATTACATCTTCACTTACCTCGTAACAGTCCTGACATATAGACGGACCAATGGCCGCAAGTATGTCTTTAGGATCCGAACCAAATGTTTTTTGCATCTGTTCCACTGTTACTTTTCCGATCTTTCCAACCGTTCCTCTCCAGCCCGAATGCGACAGTCCGATCGCTTTTTTCACAGGATCTACAAAATACAGTGGTACGCAATCCGCATAAAATGTCACCAGACAGATTCCCGGTACATTTGTAATCATTCCGTCCGTTTCCATAAAACGTCTTCCCTTGTCCTCTGCTCTTACTACCGCCACATTTGTTGTATGTGTCTGGTTGGTAAACGTCATATCTTCCGGCTTTACTCCGATGGCTCTTGCAATCCTTCTCTGGTTTTCCTCAACATCTTCCGGATCATCGCCTCTTGTTGTGCTGATGTTCATAGTTGCCCAGCATCCCTTGCTGACACCTCCGAGTTTTGTAGAAAATCCATGATGCACGATTCCCGTTTCTTCTAACATTGGATAACTCAGAAACGGAACCCCACCTACTGTTTTTTCATCAAATATATGTTCCTGATTTTTATACTGTAATCCAAGACTCATTCTCTTCTCCTATATTTCCACATAATCAAATGCATTCTGATATAAAATGATCCTTTCATCTTCTATACTTACTACATCAAACCTGCACGGGATTTCATCTATTCCATTCACCGTCATATAATAAAGTGCACTTTTTGAGATAACTCTCTGTTTGGCATAATCTACCGCCTCTGCCGGAGTTCCTTTCCGGTCATCTGCCCGGTACTTCACCTCGCAAAACACCAGATAATCGCCATCTCTGGCTATTATATCGATTTCTCCGAGTCTGCACCGATAATTATATTCCAGAATTTCATATCCTTTTTCTGTCAGATATACTCCTGCCATTCTTTCATAATAACTTCCGGTTTCACGGTTATTTCGTCTTTTTCCTCTTTTCGACCCTGCCATTCTTTCATTCCTTTACACTGCTGATTCCATGCCTGGATACCGATTTTCCGCACTGTCTGCATCTTTATATATATTTCTTTATAAAAGTCCTTCTGTGTATCGGAGATGGTCCCAGTTCTTTCAGCCCCTCAATATGCTTCTTCGTTCCATACCCTTTATTGCTTGCGAAATCATACCCCGGAAGTACTTTATCATACTCCACCATCAGCCGGTCTCTTGTTACTTTTGCAATGATACTTGCCGCCGCAATAGACACGCTCTTGGCATCACCTTTAATGATCGGCACCTGTGGGATCTCTACCTCCGGTATTGTTACTGCATCATTCAACAAAAGATCCGGCTGCACCTTTAGATTGCCGATTGCCATACGCATCGCCTCATAAGTAGCCTGCAAAATATTGATCTCATCAATTCTTGCCGGACTTACAACACCGATTCCCGTTGCAACAGCACGTTCCATAATCTCATCGTACAATGCCTCTCTTTTTTTCTCTGAAAGTTTCTTTGAATCATTCAGATACAAAATCGGGTCATCCTTTGGCAAGATAACCGCACCTGCCACCACAGGACCTGCAAATGGCCCACGGCCTACTTCATCAATACCGCAAATATACTGGCAGTCGCTGTGTTCTTTTTCATAAACACTCATTGCTTCTGTTCTTTCCAGTTCTTTTTTCAGTTTTTCCTGTTGCCTTTTTAGTTTTTCTTCTTCTCGTTTATTCATGACGGATCACTCCTATATTGTCAAATGGATAAATTCTTACCCATGCCCTGCCAATCAGATCTTCTTTTGTCAGTACGCCTACACTTGGATCCCTGCTGTCCATACTATGGTTACGATTATCTCCCATAACAAAATACTCATTTTCTTTTAATGTAATCGGATCTGCGACAGTCTGTGGATCTTTGATCAATTCATTTCCATAGATATCGCTCAAAAGCCTCTCTCCGTCAATGTATACATATCCGTCTTTTATCTGCACAGTCTCTCCCGGCATTCCGATGATACGTTTGATATAATATGTATTTTCTTCATATTTGTACGGAAATACAATAATGTCATAACGTTTCGGATCACGGAAGCGGTAACTGATCTTATCCACGATCAGATTATCTCCGTTTTGCAACGTTGTCTCCATGGAAGATCCACTCACTCTTGTTCTCTGCCCTACAAATGTTATGATAAAATACGTTAACCCTATGATCAGCAGAATATAGACAATCCATCCTCCAAGCTCTCTCAAAATGCTTTCTTCTGAATCTTCTCTTGACCGTCTAGCCATGTTCTTTTGTTGTTTCCCTTCTATACTTTCTGCCTCTGTTTTTAATATGCATCCGGGTACTCCAGTGTCAGTTTGCCCAAACGTCCGTTGCGGAAGTCATCCATCAGAAGAACCGAAGCTTTTTCTGTATCCAGTTCATTTCCACGAACCAGACAATGTCTGCTCTCTGCAATTTTTTCCAGCATTCCGTATGGATCCGTGTCTTCTTCTACATTATATTTATTCTCAAGTACTCCCGGATAATTTTCATTCATAAACTTTACAAGTTCTGCCGCAAGTTCTTCTGTCTGAAGGATCTCATCTTTGATTGATCCGATAAATGCCAGTTTCAGGCCTACTGCCTGATCTTCAAATCTTGGCCACAGGATTCCCGGTGTATCCAGAAGCTCCACATTTTTATTCAGTCTGATCCACTGCTTTCCTTTTGTCACTCCCGGTTTGTTACCGGTTTTTGCACATGCCTTTCCCGCAAGTGCATTGATAAATGTTGATTTTCCTACATTCGGAATTCCCACTACCATAGCTCTGACCGGACGATTCAAAATCCCACGCTTTCTGTCTCTTTCAATCTTTTCTTTACATGCTTCCTGAATCACACCATTGATAGATTTGATCCCGCCGCCTTTCTTGGAATTTACCTTCACAACAGAGAATCCTTTTTCACGAAAATATTCTGACCAGGCATCATTCCACTTATCTTCTGCCAGATCTGACTTATTTAAAAGGATCAGTCTTGCTTTATTCTTTCCCAGTTCATCAATATCCGGATTTCTGCTGCTGATCGGAACTCTGGCATCAACCAGTTCAATAACCAGATCTATTAATTTGATATTTTCCTGCATCATGCGTTTTGCTTTCGTCATGTGCCCAGGATACCATTGAAAATGCATATATTATTTCTCCTTATCTTCTATTTCACAAATCCCCAGTCTTTTTTCGGGGATGCCACAAACCATGCCTTTCCATATATATAAGAACGTTTTACTTTTCCTATATCGGCACTACGGCTGTCCTCACTGTTTTTTCTGTTATCTCCCAGAACAAAATATTCATCACCGCCAAGTTTCAACTTCTCACCGGCAATTCCAGCTGTATCTATTTTTGTTGTTTTATAATCTTCTTCCAGTTTTTTACCGTTAATATAGACCTGATTCTCCACAATCTGTACCGTCTCGCCCGGAAGTCCGACAATCCTTTTGGTATAATAATGCGAATTCTCATTGCCTTTCGGTTTGAACACGATAACATCTCCCCTTTTCGGTGAAGAAGCATTGTACACAATCCGGTTTACCAGTACTACATCTGCATTCTTAAGCACCGGACTCATGGAATCTCCTACCGTACTGACCCGTTGTCCCCAGTACCACACAGCAACAAATGCCACCAGACAGGTGACCACGATCTTAAAAATCCAGGTAAATGTAGAAGCGATCATTTCAAGATTAAGATGTATCTTTTTTTTTGCTTTTGGAAGATTTCCGAAGCCTTTTTTCTTTGCTTTGCGTCTGCGATAACCGGTTTTCCGGGATCTTCTTCTTTTTTCAAAATCCAGATTACTTCTGCGTCTCATAAAATCCCCTTATACTGAAAACTTGCCACTGGCAACTTTTCTTACATACTTTGATATATCAGAAAAAGGACAATTACATTATGTAGTTGTCCTTTTTCTCATTTTGTTACATTTTCGATTATTTTACTAATTCTTTAACTTTAGCTTTCTTACCAACGCGGTCTCTTAAGTAGTTCAGTTTTGCTCTTCTTACTTTACCTCTTCTTACTACTTCGATCTTCTCAACGTTTGGTGAGTGTACCGGCCAAGTCTTCTCAACACCGATTCCGTTAGAAAACTTTCTAACTGTAAATGTTTCTCTTGCTCCGCCACCCTGTCTCTTCAGGACTGTTCCTTCGAAAATCTGTACTCTTTCACGGTTTCCTTCTTTGATCTTTCCGTAAACTTTAACAGTATCTCCTACGTGAAATTCTGGTGCTACTTCTTTTAACTGAGCAGCTTCAATGTTCTTAATAATATCGTTCATTATGTGTGACCTCCTTGTTTACTTGGATGTTCTTAATACATTCGTACCAGAGGACCATCTATTTCTTCACAACATGCTACATTTTATCATACCCTGCAACAAATTACAAGGATTTTTTTACTTCTTTTTGCACTTCTTCGGCCAGTTTTTTTTCTTTTTCTGTAAGTTCGGCTTTTTCAAGCAGATCCGGCCGGTTCTTTGCAGTGCGGATCACAGACTGTTCACGTCTCCATTTTTCAATATTGGCATGATGCCCGGACATCAGTATCTCCGGCACTTTTCTGTCATGCCATACTTCCGGTCTGGAATATTGCGGATATTCCAGCAGATTATCCTGAAAGCTCTCGAACTCGGCGGACACATCATTATGAAGTACCCCCGGAACCAGCCGGGATATCGCATCGATCATGATCATTGCCGGAAGCTCGCCTCCTGTCAGGACATAATCTCCGATAGATACATAATCTGTAACGATCTCTTCCAACACACGTTCATCAATGCCTTCGTAATGACCGCACAAAAATACCAGATCTTCTTCCTGTGCAAATTCCTCTGCCATGGACTGGTTGAATGTCTTTCCCTGCGGAGACAGATAGATGACTCTGGTACGCTTCTGCTCTCCTGACATCTCTTTCTTCTCATCAGATGCCAACTTTTCTTCTGTGGCTTTTGCCTTTCTTTCCGTAATCTGCCTTGCCAGTGCATCATAGCACTGATACACCGGTTCTGCCTGCATCAGCATACCTGCACCTCCGCCATACGGATAATCATCCACGCTGTGATGCTTGTTAAATGCATAATCTCTGATATTTAATGCCTCTATAGACAGAAGCCCTTTATTTACCGCACGTCCGATGATGCTGGTATTCAATCCATCCATAACCATCTCCGGAAATAACGTCATAATATAAAAATTCATAGATTATCCTCTTTCTAGATCAGACCATCCATCAGATGGATCTTCATCTTCTGATTTTCTATATCAACATCCAGGATACATTCGCGAATCGCCGGAACCAATACCTCGCCGTGTTCATCTGTATCGATCACATAGACATCATTTGCACCGGTCTCCATAACATCTTTTAATGTTCCGAACGGTTTATCATCCTCTGTTACGACCTCGATTCCAATCATATCGGCGATAAAGTATTCATCCTCTTCCAGTTCCACCGCATCTTTACGTTCTACAAGAAGTGGACATCTTTTATAACGCTCAATATCATTAATATTATCAATTCCCTTGAATTTCAGGATTACAAACTGTTTAAAGAATTTGACACCCTGGACTTCCAGAGATTTTTTCTCTCTTCCGGTGTCTAACAGTACATGTTTTAACGATTTAAAACGATTCGGGTCATCTGTGGTCGGAAATACTTTAACTTCCCCACGCACTCCGTGTGTCGAAGTAATGACACCTACCTGTAATAATTCTTCCATAAATACTCCTTTTTCACTTTCTGCGTTTACGACGCTCCAGCGGCTTCTTTTGTAGATATGATTCTGCCGTATAAGATAAGCGGGACAGACCACAAGCGGGCCTGTCCCGGGACAAAATGGGAATCCCCATTAGTTATTTAGTCCATGATATCTACGATAACTTTCTTATCTTCCTTTGCTGCTGCGGCTTTCACGACTGAACGGATTGCCTTTGCAATGCGGCCCTGTTTTCCGATTACTTTACCCATATCAGATTCAGCAACTCGTACTTCCAGAACTGTCGTCTTCTTCTCTTCGCGTTCATTTACAACAACGCTTTCTGGATCGTCGACTAATGCTTTCGCAATTACTTCAACTAATTCCTTCATAAATGCACACCTCCAGTGGCATAATTATTTTTCGATGCCTGCTGCCTTTAAGATCTTTGCAACTGCTTCTGTAGGCTGAGCTCCGTTAGCAAGCCATTTCTTAGCTGCTTCTTCGTCAACTTTGATTGCACTTGGATCACAGTTCGGATCGTATGTTCCAATCTCGTCGATGAATCTTCCGTCTCTTGGTGATCTAGAATCTGCTACGATGATTCTATAGAAAGGAGCCTTCTTCTGTCCCATTCTTCTTAATCTCATTTTTACTGCCATGTTAGTTTACCTCCGTAAAATTATAATATTTTCATAGTTTATTTTTATCTATATAACGCGGGATTCGCGGTATATCATGTTTAGAACGGAAATCCGAATTTCTTCTTCTTTCCCGGCTTGCCAAATTGTTTCATCAGTTTTTTCATCTCGTTGAACTGCTTGATCATACGGTTCACTTCGCTGATGTCCACCCCTGCACCTTTGGCAATTCTGTGCTTTCTGGATGGAGAAAGGATATCCGGATTGGCTCTTTCCGCCGGTGTCATGGAATGAATGATTGCTTCCATTCTTCCCATCTTCCTCTCGGCTTCTGCCGTCTGCTCGTCGTCTAATCCCTTCATCTTACCGCCCATACCTCCAAGGCCCGGCAGCATGTTCATAATATTTCCAAGACCACCCATGTTCTTCATCTGCTTGATACTTTCCAGATAATCGTCAAAATCAAACTGGTTCTTCTTAAGCTTCTGGGTCATCTCTCTGGCTTTTTCTTCATCGATCTCGGCTTCAGCCTTTTCGATAAGCGACAGGACATCTCCCATTCCCAGGATTCTCGATGCCATACGATCCGGATAGAACTGTTCCAGATCTGAAAGCTTCTCTCCCATACCTACATACAGGATCGGCTTTCCGGTAACTGCCTTTACGGACAGCGCCGCACCACCTCTTGTGTCACCGTCTAATTTCGTAACGATCACACCATCGATGCCAACCTTTTCATTGAACTCTTTTGCCACATTTACGGCATCCTGTCCGGTCATTGCATCAATGACGAGTATGGTCTGATGTACTTCTACTTCTTCTTTGATCTCTTCAAGCTCAGCCATCATGTCTTCATCAATATGAAGTCGTCCGGCTGTATCGAGGATCACGAGGTCGTTGCCATTCTTCTGCGCATGTTCGATCGCTGCCTTGGCGATGTTCGCCGGCTTGTGGTTTTCTCCCATGGAGAAGACTTCCACACCCTGCTTCTCACCGTTGACCTGTAACTGCTTGATCGCAGCCGGTCTGTAGACATCACATGCGACCAGCAGCGGTTTCTTGCCCTTTAACTTGAACTTTCCGGCAAGCTTTGCTGTCGTGGTTGTCTTACCTGCTCCCTGAAGACCTGCCATCATGATAACTGTGATGGCTTTTCCAGGCTGAAGCTTAATCTCTGTGGTCTCAGATCCCATCAAATTGATCAGTTCTTCATTTACAATCTTGATCACCATCTGCCCCGGGTTCAGACCGTTCATGACATCCTGACCGATCGCGCGTTCCTGTACGCTCTTAATGAAGTCTTTTACCACTTTAAAGTTAACATCCGCCGCGAGTAATGCACGTTTGATCTCTTTTAAAGCTTCTTTGACATCATCCTCTGTCAGACGTCCTTTGCTTCTCAGGTTTTTAAATACATTTTGAAGTTTCTCTGTCAAACTGTCAAATGCCATGCTATAACTCCTCTATAATTTCATCGGATATCTTCCGGATGTCTGCAACTAACTTTTCCGCATTCTCCTTTTCATATCCGTCCAGCAATTCATCAATCTGCTTTACTTTTTCTCTGATCGACACGAACTTCTCTACCAGATGAAGTTTCTCTTCGTAGCCTTTCAGTGTCTGGGAACATCTCTTTACCAGATCATGTACGCCCTGTCTGCTGATCCCCTCTTCTCTTGCGATCTCGCCAAGTGATAGGTCCTCAAGAACAAACTGTTCATACACTTCTTTCTGATGATCGGTAAGTAATTCTCCATAAAAATCATATAATAATGCCTGTTCTAATATTTCATTCATGTCTTTCACCTGTGATATCATATAACACTTCCGTGCAGGTGTCAAGTATTTTTTCTTTACACCTTAATTTTTTCAAAATAAAATTGATTTCCCCGCAACTTTGTCGTAATATATCTGATGGAAGATATTGCCGTCTGCATTATCTTCTAATCAGGTCCATATATTATAAGGGGAGAATATAATGGCAAAAAAGAATTATTACAAGATACTTGGTGTGTCACGAACAGCTTCTCCTGAAGAGATTTCTGCTGCCAAGAACAGACTTGCAAAAAAATATCATCCCGATGCCAACATGAAGGATGGTATCGATACAACTAAGAAAATGCAGCGTATTCTGGAAGCTTACCGCATACTTTCCGACCCAAAGAAGCGTGCTTCCTATGACCGCAAAGTATTCGGAAAGCCATCGTTAGACTCTGACCGGAATTTCGATCTGTTCAACCTGCATAATAATATAGAAGAAACAGATCCGGTCATCGGTACACCATTCGTGAATTACTGGCGGGCGGCAGACTCCTTATACGATATCACTTTAGAAAGCGAACAACTTTTCAAAGATAAGAATAAAGAAAATACACGATCGGCCCGCTTGTCAGACCTGGCAGCCCAGGCACTTAGCTATGCCGTAACCCTGCGCGAAGCCGAGATTCCTGAAAAGTACTGGCTGCCCGCGATCATGGACTGGCTGCTTTTCACCTGGTACAAGAACAGAAATCTTCCGGTATCTTATTTATTGAAACTTTACGATGAATATTCAAAAAAAGAACTCAACGGATTCAAACGTGTAAAAATCCAAAAAGAGCAGCTTCATTTCCAGCATTCTTTAAAACGGCTGGTTAATTACGGATAATTTTCATCTCACACATTTACACCATCTGCATATTATGTACTGTAAACATCATTATTGGAGGATTCAATATGAGCGATTTAGGTACAGCAAACTGTGGATGTGGCTGCGAAGTACGCGACAGATTCGGCGGAGACTGTGGATGTGGTGGATGTAACGGCGGATGCGGATGCAGCAACAACGGATGTGGCTTCGGCAATAACAGCTGCCTGTGGATCATCCTTCTTCTCTGTTGCTGCGGTGGTTTCGGCAACGGCTGTGGATGCGGCAACAACGGATGTGGCAACGACAGCTGCCTGTGGATCATCCTTCTTCTCTGCTGCTGTGGTGGTTTCGGCAACGGATGCGGCAATGGCTGTGGATGCGGATGCTAGACAACATAATATTTCCTGCATAGGACTTAAGAGACGGAGTCATTTTTCCGTCTCTTTTTTCATATATATTTATAACGCTGATCCCGGGAGGAGCCACTATGGCCGGAAAACCTTCAAAACCAATGACACCATTTGATAAATCTGTCACACCCTCCTATTTATATAAATTGAAGCTGTTTCTTTCCTTTCTGCCTCCTTCCACTCAGCGCTTCCTTGCCGTCTATATCAAATTTTCCGAATTACGGTATACGATGGATTATTTCCGCGGACTGCCGTTTCATGCATTTTCTTTTCAATCTATCGGTGAACTCGCACCCTATATGGATGAAAACGAACGGAATATGATGGACCAGATGACTTCTATGCTGCAGATAATGGAAATGATGGTGATGGCACAGACCGATTCTACGTCCGGAGGTTCCGATTCTTGCGGTCCTGCAGGACCTGTTGATCTTATGAAGACAATGATGTCCGGCGAAGATATGGAAATGTTCCAAAATTACATGGACCTGTTCGACCAGGAACTTTCCTCGCCTGGAACCTCTGCCATGAAAGGAGACTCTTCACATGAATGGAACAACGAATCATACAGCGAATGAAAACAATTTCTCAAACAGTTGGATGGATCATCCGGCCATGAAGGGAATGGACCCGGTCAAACTGGAGTTGATCCGGCTTGCAGCCAAACAGACCGCCGGCAAAAGCGGGAGATCTCTGGCTCCCGTTATGATGGCGCTCATCACCAGTGCGAACAAGAAAGGAATCCAGTTCACTCCACAGGAAATGTCTCTCATCCTCGACATTCTGAAAGAAGGACGTTCCAGAGAAGAACAAAATCAGATCGACCAGATGGTGCAGATGGTCCGTACACATATGAAAAACAATACTTAATTCCTTTTCGTTCTCAGATATGCGCAAAGAAGAAGGACAGTTTAAAGCCCTTCTTCTTTGCGCATCATACGGAGTTCTCTTCTCTTTTCTCCCTTTTCCCATTCTTCTTTTTCTTCTTCCGTCTCAAGGTCCAGTCTTGGCACCCTGACCGGTTTGTCATTCTTATCCAATGCTACCATTGTAAAATACGCATGATTGATCGGTGTACGCTCCCCACTTAACGCTTCTACATACGTATCCACCTTTACTTCCATGGATGTATTACCGACATAGGTTACCTTTCCTATGATCACAACTGTATCTTTGACATATGCACCGCGCAGGAAACTTAAGCTGTCTACAGATGCCGTAATTACATTTCTTCTTGTGTGACGTTTTGCCACCATACCCGCCACTTCATCGATCCACTGCATAAGTGCTCCTCCGAACAAACGGTCTGACGCATTCAAATGTTGCGGCCTTACCATATGGACTGTCTCCACGATTGAATCCGATACCTTTCTGCTTTCTATTTCCACAAAAAACACCTCTCTTTTTCTTTTTAAGCTCTTTTATTATAGCACCGGATTTGTTATACTTAAACTAATTTCAATGTAAGTATTCTGAAATTCATGTATTTAGTTATATACAACATCAATTATTAGACAGGCTGCATTTCGCAGCAGAATGGAGTTTTCATGAGAAATATAAAATTAACGATCGAATACGACGGAAGCCGTTACCAGGGATGGACCAGACTGGGAAAAGATGAATCCGGCAATACCATCTCTAATAAAATTACTGAAGTTTTAAAAAAAATGACTGAAGAAGATGACCTGGAGCTTTTCTGTGGATGCCGCACAGAAGTCGGTGTACATGCCTATGCACAGATTGCCAATTTCAAGACTTCTTCTTCCACAACGACACAGAACATCAAACATTACCTGAACCGTTACCTTCCGATGGATATCGCAATCATCGATGTAAAAGAGGTTCCAGAACGTTTTCACGCACAGCTGAACGCCACATCCAAGACCTATGTATACCGTATGACAATCGACGATGTACCGAGCGTCTTTGACCGCAAATACACTTACCATTGCTACCGTATCCCGGACAAACGTCTGATGCAGCAGGCCGCCGAGAAACTCACAGGACGTCATGATTTCCGCAACTTCTCCAGTGCAAAGAAAACGAAATCTACGGTCCGTGAGATCTTTGATATTGATATCTATGGTGACATTGAAGAAATGCAGATCCTGATCCATGCGGATGATTTTCTTCATAATATGGCACGTATCATTGTCGGAACGCTAATGGATATCGGACTTGGCAACCGATCTGTGCAGGATATTGATGATATCTTTGCGGGAATTCTCGAAGCAAGTGCGCCTTGTGATCCGAAGGGATTGTATTTGCAGGAGATTACGTATTAAATTTAATTACTATTGAATGCATGAAGCGGTCGTTACCCGGACCTCCATAAAACTTAGGAACTCTTTCCTGTTCAGATTCCGTCGGCGGGAAAATCTAAAGGGACAAAATTCTGCTAAAAGCAGGCTTTCAAAATTTGAAACTCGGCATACGCCTCAAACAGTCAAATTTTGAAAACCTAACGCAGAATTTTGTCCCTTAAGATTTTCCAACACCTTCTCCATATTCACTGGAAAGAGTTCCTAAGTTTTATTCCGTGGGTATCGCATGCTATAATGATTCAACAGCGGAGCCGTAACCGTTGTGATACCGGAAGTATACAAAAAGCCGGAAAGTCAAGGTTTTCACCACAACTTTCCGGCTACACACAAAAGTTACAATTCCGCTGTTGAATTTTCGGTAGCATTGGCCAATCACGACATGAGAAAGACTTGGCGTTCTCATGGACCGAGAGGCCACGATACTGCATTAAACAGGATTATACAACAATAATCCGCACCCTTCTCGCCTTCAATACCTCTACTTCCTCCGGCAGAAATTCACGATCCGTAACCACTCCTGTATAGTCTTCTAACTGATTGATCCAGGTCATGGATTGTTTTCCGAATTTTGACTGGTCTACTGCCAGATAGGATCTTGCGCACTGCTTCGGAACCTGGCGTTTCAGCCACATCTTTTCATGTGTCGGTGTTGTTACCTGGAATTCTTCGTTGATGGAAGCTGCTCCAAAGAATCCTACATCAAACCGGAAATCCTTCAGCATCTCTGTCGCATATCTGCCAAACAGACTTCCCGTCTCTTTCTGTACCATACCGCCACATATGTATACTTTCGCATCACTGTTTTTTAATACCTGTGCAATCTCCAGATCATTTGTCACAATGATAATATCTGGGATGTCCCGGATTAATTTTGCGATCTCGCAGGTTGTCGTCCCCGCATCCAGAAATACTGAATCTTGCGGATGTACAAATTCTACACATTTTCTTGCAATTGCTTCTTTACTGTTCTTATTACTGGTCTGCTTTGTCTCATAAGCAACCTCTTGTTTCGCGACCGCACCTCCATGACACCGTTCGATCATATTACCGCTTTCCAACTTCATCAGATCTCTCCGAATTGTCATGGAACTTACATTCAATTCTTTAGCCAGCTCATCTACCTGCACACTTCCATTCTCTTTGATCAATTCAACGATCATTGCCTGTCTTTCTGCCGCAAGCATATTATCTCCTCCCACATTACGCCAGATCTGCGATCTGCAGTCTTTTCATTTTTTACTTTATAAATAAATTTATAGAAATTATACAAATTCTGTCTCTATTGTCAGTGATATCTCATATTCCGGATACTGTTTCTTCATATAATCTGTAAATGATTTTCGCAGTCCCTCCCAGTCTCTGAGCGCATAGTCCACAATAAAATCACAATAAAGAGTATTGGTTCCTTTGCTCAGATATAACGCATGAAAGCTCTTCACGTGCTCATTTACACGTACAAATTTTCCAATGTATCGACGGATGTCAACGACACTTGAAGTATCCTCATCGACTGCATAGATTCCGAATACCATCGTCACATGATATTCTTCCATGATCCGAAGCTGCAGTCTGTGAATCTCTTCATATACCTCTCCAATGCTTCTTTTATGATCAATTTCGATATTCACCGAGCCCGAATAGCGATCCGGTCCATAATCGTGCAACATCATATCTATCGCACTGATCACCCCGTCTGTTGCACGGATTTCTTTATATAACTGTCTTGCAAGTTCTTCTTTTCCTGAACGGCCGATCAGATCCGACGCCGTATTCTTAAGCGCATCTCCCCCACTCTTTATAACTACAAAGGAAAATACAATACCCGCATATGCATCCAGTGAAAATCCTGTAAATAAAAATATTACAGATGACAAAATCGTAAGTCCCGAGAAAAACGAATCATTCCTTCCGTCTTCTCCCACTGCCAGAAGTACTTCCGATTCCACTGATTTTCCTATCTTTATTGTATACATTCCAAGGCAGAACTTCGTCACAGCTGTTCCCGCCACGATCAGAACCATCAGCATACTGACCTTCATATCCGATGGATGTAAAATTCCATCTATCGACTCTTTCAACATACTGATCCCCGCATACAAAATCAGAATACCGACCACCATGCCGGTCAGATACTCAATTCTTCCATATCCAAATGGATGCTTTTCATCCGGATGTTTCCCGGAAAGCTTTGTTCCTACATATGTCAGAAACGAAGATCCTGCATCCGTTGCATTATTGATTCCTTCCGACACGATTGCTATTGACGATGCCAGCGTTCCGATCACAATTTTCACTGCCGCGATCAGTAAATTAACTAAGATTCCTATCAAAGACGTTCTTATTATCCGTTCCTGACGGCTTGATTTCTTCATAATACACCTGTTCCTTCTTTCTTTTTCCTGTGTTTATGATAACATGTCGTTATTTCATTTACAAGATATTGCAGGTGCAGGGCACTCTGCCAAAGCTGTCACTTGCCAAAACATACAAAAGAAACGGCTGTAAGAGCCGACACGCATTCATTAACCTCCCAATGAAGCATATCCGTTCTTCCAGCCGTCTCAGGCTTTTCTTATTATACGATTCGTCTCAGATTACATAAATATATTAAGTATCAACACTTCAACTACACCGACAGCCCATGCTACCGTTGATGTTACAGACCAGATCGTTAACTGATCTTTCGCCTCGCTGACACCTAAGGTTCTGTTTACTACCCAGAAATAACTGTCGTTGAAGTATCCGAAGAATAAAGATCCTACGCAGCATGCCACTGCTCCAAGGATCGGGCTTACGCCTGATGCTGCGATGATCGGTGCTGTGATACTCGCTGCTGTCGTCATTGCTACAGTTCCTGATCCCTGAATGAATCTCATTGCTGTCGCGATCAGAAGCGGCAGGATAATGATCGGGATTGCTGTCTTTGCAAGCCCTTCTGCCATAAATGTTCCAAGTCCGGAGTCTTTGATGATCTGGCCGAGCGCTCCGCCGCCACCTGTTACTAACATGATGATTCCGGCTGATGCCATTCCTTTTTCCATCTCTGCAAGGGCTTCATGTCTGTCAAGGCTTCTTCCCAGTGTCAGGATTGCCACGATCAGTCCGAGTCCGACTGCTACGATCGGCTGTCCAAAGAATACAAGGATATTCATGAATCCTTCTGTCTTGCCCATTGCTGTTGCTACTGTGTTGATCAGGATCAGGATGATCGGGATGATCAGCGGCATGAAGGATTCCAATGCTCCCGGAACTCCTGTCATATCCATTGCAAATGCTGCCTCGTAGTTAGGCTCCTGATAAGGCATCTCTACGATCTCGCCTTCGTCGTTCGGGATTCTGTAATATTTCTTAGAAAGGAATAATCTTGAGTATACGATACATGCAATTGCCATCGGAAGTGCAAGTACCAGTGTCAGTAAAATGAATTTTCCTACGTCTACTCCGAAGATTCCGCAGACACCTAACGGTCCCGGTGTCGGTGGTACTAAGGAGTGGGTGATTACAAGTCCTGCTGCCAGGGCTGTTCCAAGTCCGATCACGGATTTCTTCGTTGCTTTGGAGATTGCCTTTGCGATCGGTGCCAGTACAACGAATCCGGAATCACAGAAGATCGGGATAGATACCAGGAATCCTGTCAGTGCAAGAGCTTCCTCTTCTCTCTTCTTACCGAACAGTTTTAAGAATGTATGTGCCATTCTCTTGGCTGCACCTGTTACTTCAAAGATCTGGCCCATCATAACACCAAATCCGATAATGATTCCGATACTTCCTAAGGTTCCGCCAAACCCAGAAGTGATCGAATTTACAATACCAAATGTCTTCTCAACACCGTCTACTTCGATTGTAATGTTTGTAAGTGGCATGCCGCCAATCACGCCAACTACAACTGTACTGATGATCAAGGCAAGAAATGCCTGGATTTTTGTCTTTAACACAAGGACTATCAGGACTGCGATACCTATCGCCAGACCAATCAACATCCTTTCCCCACTAAGTCCGTTTACCATAATACAGACCTCCTATGTTCTCTCTTTTTTACTGAGGCAGAGTTCTTTTCCTCTGCCTCAATTCCTTTTTTTGCGTTTTGTCTATTTCGTCTTGTCTGTTTTTGACATGTTTTGTTATTTATTTTGCTGTCAGCACTTCCACAGCTTCTCTTAATGTTGTGACCTCACCTACGTTTCCAGGGAAGATAACGTATGGTGTCAGAGGGAATTTACTTTCTTCTCCTGTCTGCCATACCGGGATTCCAGGCTTGATCTGACCAAGAACATTCGCTTTCTTTACTGCCAAAGCTTTTGTTCCTACATCACTGGATGTAATTCCGCCTTTTGCGATTACAAAGCTTGGTGTTACACTTAAACGTCCAACCAGTGACTGTACTGCATCGGAGATCTTTACAGATAATCTTAACTCATCCTCTTTATCACCTGTATCAGCAGTAATCAGTGCTCTTGTTGTATAACAGCAGACTGTCTTTCCGGCTTTAATGCAAGTCTCTTCCAGATTCAGACATCTCTTTACTTCTTTTTCAAATGCTTCGTCATCTTTTACAAGTGTTGCATCCAGTTCGATGAATTCAATGTCTGTCAATTTCTTCAGTTCTTCCACCTGTTTTGTAGTCTTATCTGTATGAGAACCTACAACGATGATTCCTCCGTTGTCTGTCTCTTTTACCACCATCTGTTCTCTGCTAAGAAGCGGCTGATCGGTTACTCCGCCCATAACCTTTACGATAGCTGCCGCCGTACGGAACATGAATACTTTTCCCTTTGCCATTGCTCTGTACAATGCCACACAGAATACTTTTACATCTGCATAATCCACAGCATTTACAATGATCTTATTGAAGTCTTTCACTTCCATCAGTGCTTCTTCGATCTTGTCGATGTTCATATCGTGGATATCTTCCAGTGAAATGCAGGTAACATCGGAAGCTTTGTATGCCCCTTTTGTCTTCTCTTCTACATACTCCGGCATTGTCGCTGCACTGTAGCCAAATGTCTTATCTTTGGCAAACTCTGTCTCATTCGCAGGAATCAACTCTTCACCGTATTTTACATAATGTACATTATCAATCGTATATCTTCCGCCTTCTTTGAAGAACGGGCAGAGGATCTCACCGTCGATCGTCTTTCCTGTATTGGCTTCATAGTTCTTCTTCAGAAGCTCTGTCTCCAGTGGATAATGTCCACGAAGAGTAGAATCACTTCTGCTGATGAATATGTATTCTTTTCCGGTCTCTTTTGCGACTTCGTCAACCACTGCAGCGATCTCATTGTGTGCCTTGGTTGTCTGTTCCGCTGTAAATCCTCTGGAGTTGGTCAGGACATAGAATAAGTTATTCTCCTCATCAAATCCCTGACGGATTGTATCTTTTTCCCAGTTTGTGTATACGGAAATGTCATGTACCGTCTGAACTCCTGTCGGGTCATCGTCTAAGACAACGATCTTTTTATTATTCTTTTCAATTTCTTTCTTTAACAGTTCATCGATATAAGCTTCGTCAATCTTCTTATATGAAGTTAATACTTCTGCATTCAATGCCATGTCCATTCTCCTTTACTCTTCCGTCTTTTTTACTTCTACGTCAGCAAGTTTTTCGAAATACTGAACAATTCCGCCATGATCATCATTCATATGTCCGTGGATCTTCAGTGTCTGAAGGATTTCATAAAGCTGTGCTGTATATGGAATCGGTACATCGATCGAATGTGCTGTATTTACTACGTTCTTGATATCTTTATGGTTGATTCTGATCGGTCCACCTGGTTTGAAGTTACGCTCGATGATCATCGGGATCTTGGCATCAAGTACTGCGCTTCCTGCAAGTCCTCCGCGGATCGCATGATATACTTTTTCCGGATCTGCTCCTGCTTTTGTAGCAAGTACAAATGCTTCAGATACCACTGCAATTGTGTTATTAACGATTACCTGGTTTGCAAGCTTTGTAACACTTCCGCTTCCGCTTCCACCGATCAGTAACGCAGAAGATCCAAGAATGTCAAAATACTCTTTCATTGCATCGAAGTCTTCCTGATCTCCTCCGGCCATGATTGCAAGTGTTCCTGCAACAGCTCCAGGCTCTCCTCCGGATACCGGTGCATCTACGAATCCTACACCTTTATCTTTCAGTCCTTCGTAGCATTCCTTTGATTCTACCGGTGTTACAGAACTCATATCACATACAACGGTTCCTTCTTTGATGGTAGATGCAACACCGTCTTCATCAAATAAGATAGATTTGGAAATTGCTCCGCTTGGAACCATGATGATAATTCTTCCACACTGCTCACCAATCTCTGCGTATGTTGCTTCTTTTGCTCCTGCTGCTACAACATCTGCAACTGCTTCTTTATTTAAATCAGATACCAGCAGATCTACACCTGCATTCAATAAGTTCTTTGCCATCGGTCTTCCCATGATACCAAGTCCAATAAATCCTACTTTCATTTTCATACATCCTTTCTCTTTTTCACTCCACATGATCGTTTACTTTCACAACATAGTTTACACTTGTTCATTTCCGTTCGGATCAGTGAAATATGTCGTTCTTTTTTGTTTCTGACTACACTTTACTACATACCGGTATACCGGTCAAGACGTTATTTTTCTTTCTCTTATTTCACCAGTTTTACGCCTCTATTTTTGTTTATTTTTAACATATACATCGCTTTTCTTTCGTTATTTTCTTAACATTGTAGACAACTTTTTTCACCCTTGTTTTCCTTTTCACTTGACCGATTTCAGCCCGTATTGTATGATATTTACAGCAAAAAACGCATGAATTTTGTTAAATAAATAATTATCGTGAAATATAAGGAGTTACTATGACACCACTCAATGAACAAGCTTATAATTATCTCCAGAAATTGATCATGGAGAATCATTTTTCCTATCAGGAAGTCTATTCCGAGACAAAATTATCAAAAGAACTTGGAATTTCGCGCACCCCGCTAAGAGATGCCGTGCACAGACTTGCACAGGAAGGTTATATTGATATTATTCCCAGCAAAGGATTTATGCTGCATCAGATGAACCGAAAGGATGTAAATGAAACATTTCAGGTACGTTCTGCACTGGAAACATACTGCACCGTTCAGATCAGTAAAGCTTCTTCTACCCGCAAAGCGAAAAAGCTTTTTAAAGAGCTAGACTGGATCATGGAGTGCATGAACGATATTATGGAAACTACACATTCTATCAAAGAATTTTCCGAATATGATTTTCAGTTTCACACAAAAATCATAGATTATCTGGAAAATGAACAGTTTTCAAATGTATTCGCCATGTTCATGTACCGCATGAAACGGCTGGCTGAACTCTCCCTTGCACATAAAGGCCGTATGGAACAGACTTACGAAGAACATATGGCAATTTTGGATTGTATGAAGAATGGCGATACTTCCCACATCTATGAGATTACATTGAAACATATGGAAACGCCCCGCGATATTAACCTGGAAGATTTATAGATATCAGAAAATCCTGAATACTTTAGCCTTTTCCTTTTGAACCAAAAACCGTGTAGCTATTTTTAGCCACACGGTTTTTCCATATATATTTCTTCTGTTTTCTTTGTATTTCCTATTTCCCGGAACCCATATCTTTCATAAAATGCTTTTGCAGTTTGTGTATGAAGCATACCATACAGATGCCCGTTTTCCTTCATGATCTGATTCATCATGATTGTTCCAAACCCCTGCCCGCGATACGCTTCTTCTATGACCAGATCCATCAGGTAAAATGTCGTCACACCATCCGTCAGAACTCTCGCAAATCCGATCTGCCTGTCTTTTCCGCCTTCACTGATGCAGTCACTCAGAAATAATCCATACGGACAGGCATTCTCCATACTTTTTCTGATCAGCTCTTCCGTTCTGTCTTTTGCCCAGTCCGTTCTGTGCAGAAGTGCTACCACTTCTTCCAGATGCATATTCTCCACACCTTTTCTTATATAGTAAGACTGTCCCCTTTCTTCTCCCTCTGAGGCAATCTTATCTGCCGATATCTGTCGGATCACTTCACGCAGCTTCGCAAGATATGGATCCGCCTTACATTCTTTTTCTCCATAAGTCATCTGAAGATCATATTCTAGTGGAAGCCACGTTGCAATATCTGCCTCATTATGTTGGATCAATGCTTCCATCTTATCCAGTGCATGTACGATTTTCGCTTCCATCGTCTCTGCTTTTTCCAGTTCATCAAACAGCGCATCCAGTTCTTTTCGTTCCCTTTCCGGGAGCATCACTGTCACATTGCTGATTGCACTTTCTTCTACTTCCCGGTCAGAATCTGTCTTCACAAATGCCGGAATATCTCCGGTCACTGCTTCTCCCAGATCATGGAACAGGCTCATCCTCATCACCTTGTCCATATCACAATCCGGGAATTCTTCTTTTACCAGCCATGCAAACACGCACAGACGGTAGGTATGTTCTGCTACACTTTCCCGTCTGTTCTCTGCCGTTCTGGAATGGCGCATATTACATTTCAGGCGTTCTGCCACGCCCATAAAATCTAGTAATGTTCTTGGTTCCATTCTCTGTCTCATCCTGTTTTTATTTTTCTTACTCTGTTTATTTCCATAAACATTATAATCTGCTTTTATATTTATTCGTTCAGATACTCCAGCAGTCCCTGATATTCTTTCTTCATCAGTCTGTTTCCATGCATATAGAAATGCTGCAGCTTGTCATAATCCTTTTCCATACGGGACACAGTCGGGATCAGCGGACGGATCACGAATATCTTTCCTTCTTCTTCCAGCTTTTCGATCAGTTTCATCTGCTTGTTGTATACAGCATTTCTTGTCATGATCGTACGTACCAGATTCGGATATTTCTTATAAGCTCTTTTATAAAGCTGTTCCGTTGCTTTTACCGCTCTCTTCTTGCGGTAGCCCGGATTTCTCGTCAATACTACAACAATCTTGTCATTTCCTTTTTCCAGTGCATATTCGATTGGAATGGAATCCGCAAGGCCGCCGTCCATATACGGGATTCCGTCTACATTTGCAATCGGTGCCGCAAGCGGCATACTGCTCGATGCACGGCAGATCTTCATCAGACGTTCCGGATCTTTATCTTCCGACAGATATTCTGCATCTCCCGTGATACAGTTCGTAACCACCAGCTCACATTCCATCTCAGATGCAAAATAAGTCTCAAAATCAAATGGATAAATTTCGTTCGGAAATTTATCGAACAGCATATCCATATCCATCAGGGCTTTTTCTTTCAGGGTCTTCTTTAAACCATATACATAATCGTATTCTTTCTCACGATGGATCACACATTCCCGGCTCCGTCCAGCCTGTTTCGACACATAATCAACCGCATTACACGCACCTGCCGATACACCGATCACATTGGACATATACATGTCCTTTTCCATCAGATAATCAAGAACTCCAGATGTAAATACTCCGCGGTTTGCCCCGCCTTCCAGTACTAATGTTGCTTTTACCATAAGCCTTACCTCTCTTTAGCTTTATAATCTTCGTAAATTTGTCTGCGCATTTTTATCGTTTATCTACAGAACCTGCCACCGACAGCTCTGCGCATGATACTGCTATCATTATATACCCTTTTTCATAGAAGGAAAAGAGGAACTTCCCTTGCTATTTTCCTTTATCTCTGGTACTATATGCTAGTCAGCGTCTGCAAATCCGGGCGCAGTCACTATCAACGAAGATTCAAACGACAAGGAGAATACAAACCAATATGATTAGTACAAGTAATGTAACATTACGGGTTGGTAAAAAAGCCCTGTTCGAAGATGTTAATATTAAATTTACAGAAGGAAACTGCTACGGTCTGATCGGAGCAAACGGTGCGGGTAAATCTACATTTCTTAAGATTCTGTCCGGACAGCTTGAGCCGACGAACGGAGAGGTCATCATCACACCGGGTGAACGTCTTTCTTTCCTGCAGCAGGATCATTTCAAATACGACGAATATCCGGTTCTGGATACCGTTATGATGGGAAATGCAAGACTGTATGAGATCATGAAAGAAAAAGAAGCCATCTATGCAAAAGAAGATTTCACCGATGAAGACGGTATGAAAGCCAGCGAACTGGAAGGTGAATTCGCAGCCATGAACGGATGGGAAGCGGAATCTGATGCTGCCACATTATTAAATGGTCTTGGAATTCCGGTTGAAATGCATTATGAAATGATGAAGAACTTAAATGGTCCGGAGAAGGTTAAGGTCCTGCTTGCACAGGCACTGTTCGGTAATCCGGACATTCTGCTCCTCGACGAGCCTACTAACCACTTAGACCTCGATGCGATCGCATGGCTGGAAGAATTCTTGATTAACTTTGACAATACCGTCATCGTTGTATCCCATGACCGTTACTTCCTGAATAAGGTCTGCACACAGATCGCCGATATCGATTATGGTAAGATCAAGCTCTATGCCGGTAACTATGACTTCTGGTATGAGTCAAGCCAGCTTCTGATCCGTCAGATGAAAGAAGCCAATAAGAAAAAAGAAGAAAAGATCAAAGAGTTACAGGAATTCATCTCACGTTTCAGTGCCAATGCTTCAAAGTCTAAACAGGCTACTTCCAGAAAACGTGCCCTGGAGAAGATTCAGCTTGATGACATCCAGCCATCCAGCCGTAAATATCCTTACATCGACTTCCGTCCGAACCGCGAGATTGGTAACGAAGTACTGACGGTAGAAGGATTAAGCAAAACAATTGACGGCGAAAAGGTTCTGGATAACATTTCCTTTACTCTGAACCACGATGACAAGGTTGCATTCGTCGGAAGCAATGAGCTTGCCAAGACAACGCTCTTCCAGATCCTTGCAGGAGAGATGGAACCAGACGAAGGTACTTATAAATGGGGAATCACTACAACTCAGGCTTACTTCCCACTCGACAGCGGAAGTGAATTCGACAACGATTACAGCATCGTAGACTGGCTGACACAGTATTCGGAAGAAAAAGATGCCACTTATGTACGTGGATTCCTTGGACGTATGCTGTTCTCCGGTGATGACGGTGTGAAGAAGGTACGTGTTCTTTCCGGAGGAGAGAAGGTACGCTGTCTGTTATCCAAGATGATGATCAGCGGTGCCAATGTACTGATCCTCGACGAGCCTACCAACCACCTGGATATGGAAAGCATCACCGCACTCAACAACGGAATGACAAAATTCCCTGGTGTACTGCTCTTCTCTTCCAGAGACCACCAGATCGTGCAGACCACAGCCAACCGTATCATGGAGATCGTACCGGGCGGTAAACTGATTGATAAGATTACGACTTATGATGAATATCTTGAAAGTGATGAGATGGCTCGTAAGAGACAGACTTATACGGTTCAGGAGGAAGATAATTAGATTGCTGTTAAATGCATAAAGCGGTCGTTACCCTGACCTCCATAAAACTTCCCAGCTACACACAAGGGTTATAATTCCGCTACTGAATTCATTATCATTGGCCTATCACGACATGAGAAAGACTTGGTATTCTGGTTCTGGCGTATATGGAGCGATGTTAGAACCAGAATACCAAGTCTTTCTCATGGACCGGGGTAAGCCACGATGATGAACTAAACAGCAAGCCGATCATGCAATCTATAATACACCTGATCAAACGCTTCCTGTCTTCCATCCCCCTTAGTTGTCGACAAAATGGCATGTCTTTTTCCATTTGGTTCTGTCAGGAACAGGGTTTTCTTCACATTTCCTTGTTTTCCCACTTCTACTTTTTCCATATGATGCAGATCGTATATCCATACATCCGCATCAACTACAATGACATAATCTTTTGCAACCAGAAGCTGTTCTTCTTTCAATTCAAGTACATCTGGTGCCACAATCTGGCGGTAGAATTCATTTTTATCTTCTATCTTATCCAGTTTACTGTTGAATGCTTTTCTTCCCTTTGTATTGACCACTGCATAGACTACCGCTACAATTCCCACAATGATTGCAAGCAGATTATTAGAGAAAGAACAGATCAGTGCCAGACAAAAAAGGCTGATCCAGATTATCATCCCCGTCTGCAACGACTTAATTCTTTTTGCAGTCAAATCTGCATACTTCTGTTGTCCCGCTGTTTCAATTTCCATATTCATTCTCCTTTTGCTCTTATGATATCATGATTTTTATAACTATTTTTATTTATCAGCCCATGGTCTTACTGTTTCCTCGTAATATGTAACATTTTCAGAAAGAATCGTCGCCTCTTCATTCTTCACTTCTACTTCTGTTACTCCGCAGTTACTGTGTACCCCGATTCCCCAGTACTTCTCTAACGGCTCTTTTCGGATATTATTCAGCATTCCGGCTAGTGCCGCACCATGTGTGGTGATCAGAATATTTTCATATACACCCTCAGTCTTTTTATACAGACTCTTCAGAAATTCTCCGGTTCTCTTCTTCACATCAGCAAATGATTCTCCGCCTTTCCCAGGTACGAATCCTGCCGGATCATTAAAAAATTTGTGAAAATCCTCCGGGAGTTCCCAGTTATCTCTTGCACAGCATTTTCCTTCATATTCACCAAATGCCATTTCCTCAATTCTGGCATCTTTGATGATCGGGATATCTTTCCCATACAATATAATTCTCGCCGTCTCATGTGCTCTTGACAACGGACTTGAAATACACAGATCAAACGGGATATCCCGCAGTCCTTCCGCTGTTTCTTCTGCCAAACGCTTGCCAAACTGATTCAGCGGGATATCTACCTGCCCCTGAATCCTTTTTACTTTATTCCAATCAGTTTCTCCATGTCTTACCAGATAAAGCTTCATTCTCCTAATTTTTCCTCCTAAAATACCCTTTTCCATCCATGAATACACTCCACAGACACTGTTAACCGCATTGACCTCTAATGCCAATATAAAACTCAGTATATCACACCTTTTCATCTTTTTATAGTCAAATTCTGCTGAAAATGCTATAATATTTCTGCATAATATTTTGAAAAATTGTGAAAAAAAAGAGGTGTATCAATTATGGAAAAAATTGCAAGTTTTACAGTAGATCACCTGAGACTTGTTCCGGGTGTATATGTTTCCCGTGTCGACCAGGTAGCCGGTAATCCGATCACAACTTTTGATCTGCGCATGACCTGTCCCAACAAAGAACCAGTGATGAACACAGCTGAGGTTCACACCATCGAACATCTTGCCGCAACATTCTTACGCAATCATGCAGAATATGCCGACAAAACGATCTACTTCGGACCAATGGGATGCCGTACCGGATTCTATCTGATCCTCGCCGGAAGTTATGAATCCAAAGATATCGTGCCGTTATTAAAAGAAATGTATACATTTATGGCAGAATTCGAAGGTGAAGTTCCCGGAGCCGCTGCCAAAGACTGTGGCAACTATCTGGATATGAACCTTCCGATGGCGAAATATCTGTCTAAGAAATATCTTACCGAGGTTCTTGAGAATATTACTGATGAACAGTTAAATTACCCGGCATAGTATTCTTTGGTATAAAAAAACACGCAGGATTTTCCTGCGTGTTAAAATTCTCTATTAAAATTAAGCTAAAGCAGCTTTTGCAGCTTCTGCAAGTGTTGCAAATCCTTCTGCATCATTTACAGCCATCTCTGCAAGCATCTTTCTGTTCATCTCGATGTTAGCTACTTTTAAGCCGTGCATGAACTTGCTGTATGACAGACCGTTCATTCTTGCTGCAGCGTTGATACGAGCGATCCAGAGCTGACGCATCTGACGTTTGCGCTGTTTTCTTCCTGCGTATGAAGATGTAAGAGCTCTCATTACAGACTGTTTTGCAACTCTGTACTGTTTAGAACGTGCTCCTCTGTATCCTTTTGCTAACTTTAATGTTCTGTTATGTCTTTTTTTAGCGTTTAATCCGCCTTTAATTCTTGCCATGTCTTATTCTTCCTCCTTCACAAATTGAACCTTATCTTAGAGATATGGTAATACTTTCTTCATGTTCTTTACATTAGTAGCATCAGCGATTGTTGCTTTTCTAAGATTTCTTTTTCTCTTTGTAGATTTCTTAGTTAAGATATGGCTCTTGTAAGCTTTATTTCTTTTTAATTTTCCTGTACCTGTCTTTTTGAAGCGCTTTGCAGCTGCTCTATTAGTTTTAATTTTTGGCATGATATGCTCCTCCTTCAACTTGTATTGTATTTTTAACGTTTTTCAGTTAAAACCATGCTCATGCTTCTGCCTTCCATCTTAGCCGGTTTTTCAATGACTGCGATGTCACCAAGCATCTGAGCGAAATCGTCCAGAATGTGTTTGCTCTGCTGAACATGTGCCATCTCACGACCTCTGAAACGCAGTGTAACCTTTACCTTGTTACCTTTGCTGATGAACTTCTTAGCATTATTCACTTTGGTATTAAGATCGTTTGTCTCAATATTTGGTGAAAGACGCACTTCTTTTACTTCAACGGTCTTCTGTTTCTTTTTAGCCTCTTTTTCCTTTCTTGCAAGTTCATATCTGTACTTACCGTAATCAATAATCTTACAAACAGGTGGCTGAGCCTTTGGAGCAATCTTCACAAGATCCAGATCTGCTTCCTGAGCAAGCTTCATAGCTTCTCTTGGACTCATGATACCTAACTGATCTCCATTCTCTCCAATCACTCGAATTTCTTTGTCTCTAATCTGCCCGTTAATCATTAAATCGCTAATTGTCGTGCACCTCCATCATAAAATAAAATAAGTGAATAGTTCGAGACTATCCACTTGCATATCTGTATCATCAGATCTATAATCAAATCTGTATTATACTCAATATCAAACCATTAGTCACCCGATTGTGCTAAGGTGAGAGTGGATACTCTACTTTCTTTTTTGCCTTACGCAACATATAATTTACCATATGTATCTGCATCTGTCAATATCTTTTTTCAAGTTTTTTATTATCAAGTTTTTTATTATCTCAGTTTTTATATGCTGCATTCTGAAATTTTATTATCTGTGCACTCCCATGCAGACTACCGCAACCATTCCCGGCCCCGTATGACCGCCGATCACAGTGCCGATATCATTCATCATGATATTCGTTACTCCTATTTTCTTACGCACCAGCTCCGCTACATACTCTGCATCCTTCGGACAATTGCCGTGCGGAATCATCACCATGTCCGGCATCTTTCCTTCGCATGCATCGATTGCCATATCCACGATCTTATTCATTGCTTTCTTTCTGCCGCGTTCTTTCTTGATGATCTGAAGTTTTCCTTCATTATCCAGATAAATGATCGGCTTGATCTGCACCATCGTTCCAAGAACTGCTGCCGTCTTCGAGATACGTCCGCCTTTCTGTAAATGATTCAGATCTTCTACCATAAAGAAATGGCAGATTTTTAATTTATTCTCTTCCACCCACTGTGCAACTTCTTCCAGACTCTTTCCTTCTTTCTGAAGTTCCAGTGCTTTATAATCAATCAGTCCTTCTCCCAGACTTGCACAGAGCGTATCGATCACAACGATCTTTCTTTCCGGATATTTTTCCTGCAGTTCCTCTGCTGCTATACACATGCTGTTATATGTACCGCTAAGTCCTGATGAAAAACTAAGATGCAGGATATCTTTTCCTTCTTTCAGGATTGGTTCCAGCATATCGATTGCTGCCTGCGGACTTGGCTGTGATGTCACTGCCATCTCCCCGGCCCTTAACATGCTGTAGAATTCATCTGCGGACAGATCATACATATCACGGTAAGTATTCCCGCCGATCGTACAATTCAGAGGAACTACCGGGATTTTTCTTTCCCACACCCACTCTTTTGGCAGATCGGATGTACTGTTGATGGTTATTACATATTCACACATATTGAAAACCTCCTCATCCTCAAGTCTCTTTCATCTTACCACTGTCTTACATATTACGCAAAACTTTTTTCATCGTATAGATAAATACAACACTTGTCGTCACAACAGAGATTACATCTGCGATTGGCTCCGCACGGTAGATTCCCATCACCCCCATGAATTTTGGCAAAATAATTGCAAGCGGGATCAGCAGAATAATCTTTCTGAGAAGCGCAATGAACAGCGACACCTTTGCCTGTCCCAGTGAAATGAACGATGTCTGGCACGCACACTGGATTCCAAAAATAGAGATTCCCAGAAAATAAACCGGCATAACCTGGCATGTCAGTTTCAACAGTTCCTGATTATTCGTAAATAATCCGGTATAAATCTGCGGTGCAAGGATTGCAACACCTGCAAGTAAAAGCGTTCCTGCCAGACATACCAGGATCATCCGTTTCATCGTATCCTTCACACGTTCCTTATTTCCTGCGCCGTAATTATAACTGATGATCGGCTGGATTCCCTGTGTAATCCCCTGCACCGGAATTGTGATCAACTGCATGATACTCATCAGGATCGACATCGAACCAACATACAGGTCTCCGCCGTATCTCTGAAGTCCTGTATTCAGCGTGATCGTCACAAGACTTTCCGTACTCTGCATGATGAACGGCGAGATTCCAAGTCCGGCGATCATCTTGATCACATCCGCTCTCAGGCGCATATTCTTTAGCGACAGGTGCATCACAGTCTTTTCTGAAGTCAGGAAATGTACCACCCATGCCGCGCTGACCGCCTGCGACAAAATGGTTGCGATTGCCGCCCCTCGCACACCCAGATGCAGCACGAAGATAAACACCGGATCCAGACAGATATTCAAGACCGCTCCGATCAGTACCGACAACATCGCCGTCTTCGCTTCTCCCTGTCCACTGATGTAGGCATTCAACCCAAGTGCCAGCTGTACAAAGATCGTTCCGATCAGATAGATAGATATGTAATCTCTTGCATAGACAATCGTTGCATCACTTGCTCCGAATGCATAAAGGATTGGTGTCTTACATATCGAAAAGAACGCCGTCAGAATCACAGAAAAAAGGATCAGCAGTCCTGCCGAATTGCCAAGGATCTGCTCCGCTCCCTGTTTATTCTTTTTTCCAAGCTGGATTGACGCAAGCGGTGCGCCTCCCATTCCGGCAAATGCACTGAATGCCGAGATCATCGTAAGGATGGGAAATGTTACCCCAACGCCGGTCAGTGCCACATCTCCATATCCCGGAATATGACCGATGTAAATTCTGTCTACTATATTATAAAGCACATTGATAAGCTGTGCCGCCACAGAAGGAACCGCCAGAGAAAACATCAGTTTCCCCAGCGGTGCACTTCCGAGTCTTTCGTCTCTGTGATTCATTTGTATCGCTGCCTTTCTCTTGCATATTCTTTTGTATACTTGTTCTCTTATATACTCACTTTAGTATAAAAATTATTATATCATTTTCTTATTTTTGTGTACACATTCATTGCCTCTTTTCACATTACATTATTTCAGGCTCACATGCAGATAACTTCTTCCGGAAAGCGTCTTATTAAAGCAGATACTGCACACCACCAGAATACAGCCCAGTGCGAATCCCCACCAATTAAATAATGCGGTCAATACCAGTAATGCCAGACGCATGAATTTTAACGCATAACCAAGTTCAAAATTCGGCTGTGTATAATTGGCTACTGCCACAAAGGCCATGTATAACATGACTTCGCTGTTAAACCACCCCGATGCTACCGAAAATTCTCCCATAACCAGACCTGCGATCACACTGAGCGGAGTACTTAACATACTTGGCGTATTCAGTGCCGCAAGCCTCAGACCGTCGATCGCTACTTCCAGCATCAAAAGCTGATAGATCAACGGTATATTCACTGTATCCTTCACCGCCACAAAGGCAAATACTTTCGGCAGCCAGTTCAGGTTCTGCATAAAAAGCAGGAAGACCGGCGTCAGAAATATCGTCATCAGATTGATCAGTGTTCTGGATATTTTCAGATAGACACTGGTCAGTGTCGGAAAATAATAATCATTGGCCTCTTCAATCATGTCGAAGATCGATGTCGGAAGTATCATCGCAGATGGTGAATTGTCTACCAGAATTACGACTTTTCCCTCCAGAAGACATGCCGATGCCGTGTCCGGACGCTCGGTGAACTTGAACTTCGGGAATGGATTGTACCATTTCCGTCTGAACAGACATTCCGCCAGACTCTGCTGATTCATCCGCAGATCATCCGTATCCACACTCCGAATCTTGTCACGTACATTTTTCAACAGTTCCTTGTCTACCCTGTCTCCCATGTAGCAGAGTGCCACATCCGTTCTGGAACTGTCCCCGACTTCCATCATCTCCATGATCAGCGCCGGATGACGGATTCTTCTTCTCATCATTGCCGTATTATATACGAGTGTCTCTACGAAACCGTCTCTGGAACCTCGGAGGGACTTATCTTTATCCGGTTCTTCCACACTTCTTACCGGATATGTCCTGCAGTCGATCACAATACATGCCCGGTATCCATCAATGAACACACACGTTTCACCAGACAGCAGGCTTTTCAGTATCTGATCAAAATCAAACAACACTTCAACCTCAACGTATGGAATGCATGCGTTGGCAAACTCCCACACATCCTCTGGCATCTCTTCTTCCTTCACCTTCAGAAGTGCATCCATGATCTTCAACATCGTCTCTTCGCTCGTAAAACCATTTACAAAATAAAAAGAAGAAACCCTTCCTCCGATCAGCAGATCTCTTTGAATGAGGTCAAAGCTTTCCTGGATTGGAAGTGTTTCATTCATATATGCTACATTTTCTTCTCTTGTCTTAAAAACCGGGATTTCCTGGCGCGTCATGTCCTTCTCACCTCTTATATACATAGACTATACTTTCCAGTATGCCCCAGTTCTTAATATTTCATGCAGAATCCGTCATTTCCGGCTATTTTGTCGTGCTGCCGAATCCACCGTTCCTTATCTCTTCCACTTCATCATCTACCGTAATTCCATATTCCATGAAGATTCCCTGCATAAATCCCGTTCCTGCCGGAATTTCCACTGTTTTCCCTTCATTTGTATCATTGGTGATCTTTGCGAAAATATGCCCCTCATTATCTGAATAATAATAATCGCTGTCGATGATTCCTACTGTATTATTCAACTGCAGGCGGAATTTGAATCCCAGACCGCTTCTTGGATAGCACTGAAGCACCCAGTTATCTTCCATCTTCGCACGGATTCCGGTTGGAATCTTCGCCGTCTCTCCCGGTTTTAAAGTGATGGCTGCCGGCGCATAAAAATCATATCCTGCGGATCCTTTTGTTGCGCGTTTTGGAAGTTTTAAGGAATCATAGACTTCCCTGATCTGCTCATCGGAAGCTTCTCCGATCGCATCTGTGTATCCTCCTTTAAACTGTTCAAAACTTACCTTTTCAAATTTCGCAATTCTTTTTGCCATGTGTATGTCCTCTTTCTTATATTCTTTGTATTTTTATACATTTCTTTTTTATCACCGGATCCTTCTCTTTTGTATCCGGCAGCCACAAAAGAAAGCACAGCCTTTAAAGCTGTGCTTTTTACTGGCATATTCAGTATAACATCTTTTAGTTGCCACACTCAATACTGATTTCATTAAATAACGCCAGGATATCATCTACCGACATCTTGTCTTTTTCTTCTCCTTTTTTATCCAGGATCGCATTTCCCTGATGCATCATCACAAGACGGTTGCCATATTCGATCGCATATCTTAAGTTATGTGTAACCATGATCGTTGTAAGATTCTTTTCTTTTACGATTTTATCGGTCAGCTCCATGATCAGTTCAGCGGTCTTCGGATCCAGTGCTGCCGTATGTTCATCCAGGATCAGGAACTCGATCGGTGTCATGGTAGACATCAGAAGTGCCATTGCCTGACGCTGTCCGCCGGATAATGCACCGACTTTGACGTCCATCTTATCTTCCAGACCGAGTCCGAGCTGGCTTAACTGTTCTCTGTAATACTCAATTCTTGCCTTGTTCGTTCCTCTGGAAAGGCCGAATACCTTTCCTTTATTGTCTGCCAGCGACATATTTTCCAGAATGGTCATGCTCGGGCAGGTTCCCATTGCGGGATTCTGATAGACACGGCCGATTCTCTGGTTCCTTTTAAATTCTTTCTGCTTTGTAATATCCGATCCGTTGATCAGGATCTGTCCGCCTTCTACCGGAATACTTCCACAGATAATATTTAACATCGATGTCTTTCCGGAACCGTTACTTCCCACAACAGATACGAACTCCCCTTTGTCGATCGTCAGGTTGAAATTCTGGAACAGACACATCTCATTTACGGTTCCCGGATTGTAATATTTATGAATTCCTTTTAACTCAAGCATTGGTGTTCACCTTCTTCTTTCTCTCCATACTGATGATAAGTACAATCAGAAACAGGACTGCTGTTACCAGTTTCATTGCCTGCGGATCAAAATTACGGAGTGCAATTGCCACACAGGCTTTATAAATGATTGAACCGATCAGTACCGCTGTTGTCGTACGCAGCAGCGTCAGTTTACGGAAAATGCTGGTTCCAATGATCACACTTGCAAGGCCGATGACCATTGCTCCGGTTCCCATTGAAATTTCAAATACTCGCTCCTCCTGTGCAAACACACATCCGGCCAACGCTACCAGGCCGTTTGAGATTGCAAGTCCAAGGATCTTGATATTGCCTTTATCTTTTGCAAGAGACACTACCAGTACGTCATTGTCACCAACGGCTCTTAACAGAAATCCGGACTTTGTATTCAGATAAAGGTCCAGCAATACTTTACAGATCACTGCCAGCACCAGGATAATGATCAATGTTGAATACGGTACAAGTGCATCCGGGATGATCTTATCCATCAGGTCATTTTTGAAAATAGTCTTCTGTGAAAACAACGGCACATTGGCCGTTCCCGCTATGTAAAGATTGATCGTCCACAGTGCTGTCATCATAATGATTCCCGAGAGAAGATCTCTGACCTTACATTTCACATGGATCAGTCCGGTGCAGATTCCTGCGACTGCCCCTGCAAGAAACGAAAGGATCAGTGTGATGTATGGATTCATTCCTCTTGTAAGAAGGGCAGCCGTGATTGCTGCCCCCAGAGGGAAACTTCCATCCACCGTAAGATCCGGAAAGTCCAATATTTTGTATGTGATATAAATCCCCAGTGCCAGGATCCCATAGATCAGACCCTGTTCTAATATCGATGTGATGAAATTCATGAAAAAATGCCTCCCAATTTTTGTCTGTCTCAGACGTTTCTCTTTTTGTACTTTGCCCTTTCCGGCTTATTCTGCTGTAATCTCGTCAAAGCTTTCTACTGCGTTATTTGCAAGATCATCCGGAACCGTAATTCCAAGATTCTCTGCTACTTTGTTATTTACATAGAATCCAGGCTCTGTGATTGTCTCAAAGTTCTGTTCAGAAGCCTCTGCTTCGCCTTTTAATACTTTTGCTGCCATCTTACCTGTCTGTTTTCCAAGAGCAATATAATCAATTCCTTCTGCTGCAAGACATCCGATCTTTACCTGTTCAATTTCACTTCCGAATACCGGGATTTTCTTTTCATTTGCCTTATCCAGGATAGTCGGAAGAGATGCAACTACGGTGTTGTCTGTCAGGTTGGTGATGCAGTCTACTTTGCTTAACAGATCATCTGCCGCAAGGGATACATCTGCCGTTGTTGTGATTCCTTTTTCTACAAGTTCGAAATCATATTTCTTAACCAGACTCTTATATTCTTCAATTGCTGATACAGAGTTTGCTTCGCTTGTTGTGTACATGATACCAATCTTCTTTGCATCCGGAAGCATCTCGCGGATCATCTTAAGCTGTTCTTCTACCGGAAGTTTGTCAGATGTTCCGGTTACTTCTCCTACCGGCTTTCCATCTTTATCTGCAAGCTCTGCTGCTACAGGATCTGTAACTGCAGTGTAGATAACCGGGATATCTGCTTTCATTGCTGCATTGTATGCACTCTGTGCACTTGGTGTTGCGATCGCACATACCAGATCTACTTTATCAGATACCAGACTGTCGGAAATCTGTTTTGCAGTTCCCATATCTGCCGCTGCATTTTTATATTTTACTGTCAGGTTGTCGCCTTCTTTAATTCCTTCGTCCTCCAGACCTTTTAAGAAACCTTCTCTGCAGTTATCAAGAGAACCATGCTCTGCAAACTGCTCAATTCCGATGGTATAAGACTCTTTCTTGTCACTTCCGGAATCGGATGATTTGCCACATCCTGCTGTCATTGCTGTTACCATTGCTGCTGTTAATAATACTGTTACCATTTTCTTTTTCATAATCTTTTTTCTCCTTTTCCTGTATGAAATATTGTTGTTGTCTACAGATTGCAATTGCCAGCCCTCTGTAACTGTTAGGAGAGAAAATCTTTCATCGATAACGTCCGTCATACCTTTTTTTGATAAAAAGAAAACCGCCCCAAACCAAAAGGTTTGAGGCGGTAATAAAATCTATTATTATCGCGGTACCACTCAAATTGACGAATCGTCCACTTTCTCATGTACTAACATACACTCCTGATTGATAACGGGTTCGGTTCCCGACAAGCCATACTCTCTTGAATTACATATATTCATAAATTCTTGATTTCAGACTGCCCTCGAAAGTCCATTCACTTATCAACTTCATACAGCAATCACACCACCTGCTGCTCTCTTGGATGTCATTGTATAAGCTACTCCTCTTTCTCAACGGTTTTGCTTTGTTATGGTTATACTTTACTGTATCAAAGTTGTTTTGTCAAGAAGTTTTTTACTTGTTTATCATTTCACTACCGGTACCGGTGTGTCATCTTTTGCATCCAGATTATGAATATATTTCTTCGTATCTTTTGCCATCTGTCCCGATAATGCCAGTACAGCGCTCAGATTCGGAATTCAGCCAGCACCACAAGACTGCTCCCGGACCACCAAGCGCGATTGCTGTTCCTACTCCAACAATATTACCGGTGCCGATCGTTGCCGCAAGTGCCGTTGTCAGTGCACCGAACTGCGATACTTCTCCTTCTGCATCCGGATCTTTTTCCACAGACAGTCTGATTCCTTTTGTAATGGTAAAACGCTGGATAAATCCTGTCTTGGCTGTCATATAAATATGTGTACCAAGCAGCAAAATAATCATTGGCCATCCCCAGACGACTCCATTTACGGTTATGACGATTGCATTCAATAACTCCATACCCTCTTTTCCTCCTTATTCCTTTATATGCAAAAAGACTCCGGGGATATTCCATCCTCGGAGTCTTTTGCCTACAATATTTTTTTGATATTATAACACTCTGTGTAATAAACTTCAAGTTAATCTTGGTTCCTGCCTTGGTATTTTCTGCTTTCTGGCTAATCCTTATTTAATACCGTCTGCTTTTCCTGCTGTCATTTTATTTCTTCAACCTGACTCACAATTCCCTAAAAATGCCCTATTTCCAAGTAAAATCCGGTGTTCCTTCAAGGTCATATGGCGTAGCCTGATACACGTAATAATTTAGCCAATTAGTATATAAATTATTAGCTGTTGCTCTCCATGTAAGTAATGGCCCATTCTCCGGATCATCGTCCTGATAATAATTCTTCGGAAGTTCAATCGGCAGTCCCTTGCTCTTATCGCGCTTATACTCTCCATCCAGTGTCACACGATCATATTCCGGATGTCCCATCACGAATATCTGGCGTCCATTCTGTGCCATCGCAAGGAAGAGACCCACTTCATCCGATTCTGCCAGAATCGTGATTCTCTTATCTGCGCGCACTTTATCCAGTGGAGTCTCTGTGTGACGGGAATGTGGTGCCAGGAATATATCATCAAACCCACGTACCAATGGAATCTTACGGTTTAGCACTTTGTGCCAGAACAGACCGAACGCCTTCTTATCCAGCTGGACTTTATCGATTCCATAATGATAATACATTCCTGCCTGAGCTCCCCAGCAAAGATGCAATGTTGATACGACATTTGTCTTTGTCCAGTCCATAATGCGTGTCAGTTCGTCCCAGTAATCCACTTCTTCGAACGGCATCTGTTCTACCGGTGCCCCGGTGATGATGAATCCGTCGAATTTCCGGTCTTTGATTTCATCAAACGTCTGATAGAATTTGTTCAAATGACTCTTTGACGTATTCTTTGACTGATGTGAAGCTACTGCAACAAATGTCACATCTACCTGAAGTGGTGTATTAGACAGTGAACGTAATATCTGCAGTTCTGTCTCTTCTTTTAACGGCATCAGGTTCAAAAGTCCAATTTTGATCGGACGGATATCCTGATGTGTTGCACGGTGTTCATCCATTACAAATATATTTTCACTCTCTAAGATCTCCTTGACTGGGAGATCATTCTGCACTCTGATCGGCATAATCTTATTCCCCTTTTTCTTCTTTATTTTTTTCTATTTTCTGTTCTTCTGTTTCTGCCCCGTCATCTCTTTTTTGAAAATATGTACCGTCATTGTCTACATAACTGTCCCCGTTATAGCAGTCCGAATCTGTCGGCAGTTTCTTTTTCTCCAGCTGGTTATCCAGAAGGAGTTTTATAATATAATAGACAACCGCAAACGTCGGCACTCCAAATAACATACCAAGAATTCCGAACAATCCGCCCCCAAGAAGGATTGATACGATTACCCAGAATGCAGACAGTCCCGTAGAATTGCCAAGGATCTTTGGTCCCAGGATATTTCCGTCAAACTGCTGTAACAACAGTATAAATATCAGGAAATATATCCCTTTCATCGGATCTGCCAGCGCAATCAGGACAGCACTCGGGATTGCTCCAATATACGGTCCGAAGAACGGAATCACATTGGTCACCCCTACAATTACACTGACAAGCATTGCATACGGCATCTTTAAGATCGATGTACCAATAAAGCATAAAATTCCGATAATGATCGAATCTATCATCTTTCCAATGATAAATCCACCGAATATCTCATTCGTCTTTACTGCGATATGAATCAACAGGTTTGCACGTTCTGCAGGAAAAATCGCATAAGCTGCTTTTTTACTCTGATTAATGAACGTCTCTTTTCCAAATAAAATGTACACCGATACGATCACTCCGATCACCGCATGGAACATTTCCATAATCAATGTATACAGACCAACCGTCAGATGCGTCATCACTTCATTCACCTTATCCAACAGATCCGTACGCATCCACTTCTGAAGACTTGCCGAAGCTTCGTTCATTGCATTTTTCAATACTGCTGTCGTGGTCGAATCATCCAACTGTATATTATTGATCTCTTTTACCAGCTGATTGATCTGCGCCGGCAGTGTAAATATCAGATTACGGATACTTGTGATCAGTTCCGGTATCAGCATATTGATCAATGTCGATACAACCGTAATCAATACAACCAGCGCCACGATCACTCCTATACTTCTGGAAACCTTCTTCGCTTTTTCTTTCTTCATGTACTTTTCCAGCACTGGCACCAGATATGCATCTATGCTCTTCACGATTGGATTCAGAAGATACGCAATCCCGCATCCATACAATACAGGCTTTAAAATCGACAGGATCTTTGACAGTGTATTCGAAATCGCTTCTACCCTCAGCATGGCAAAATAAACCAGAATACAGGCAACAATTACCAGGAAATAGGTCATTCCACGGTTAAATTGCTGTCTTAATTTGGACGGTCCTTTTCTGCCAAACTTGGGACTATTTTTATAGTATGTATTCTCTTCTTTGTTCATGAAATCCTCTTCTTCCCTGCCAGTTTTGGCATATAAAGCTATTATACCCTCACTGTAAATCTACGTCAACATACTTTGATACGACAAAAACCGGAGTAAAAACTTATTCTTAAGCTTTATTCCGGTTTTTCACACTTTTTTCTTTATCTGTACCTTTTATTCACTGATCGTATACATATTACTTGCGCATCTTTTCTTCCAAAGATTACGCACATCCACATTTGAACGTCGCGCATTCCGTCTCTTGACAGTGACAGGCATTCCCGCCTTCTACACTGATCTTTCCTGCATGACACTGACATTCTTTGTTATACATACAGTCTGTTGCCTTACAATCCACGTCACTCTTGGCAGATGCTTCTTTTCCCGCCATGTCCGAGTATGCATTCGAATAGGAGTTTCCACCTTTTCGCTCTTCAAAACTGTCACAGCTTGTCTCATCTGCTTTTTTTGCGGAATTTCCTCCTACTACGATACTGTCAAGATTACAGTAATAATTCTGGTTGTGTGTACAAGTCTGTACGGTACATCTTAAATCTGGCATAATATATCCTCCTTTCAAACTTCAAGATATATTATGCCAGTTCTCTTTATTTTTTATACATTTGTAAAACTAAATTAGTTTTCTTCTTTTACGACTTCACGTCTTGCTCTTGTTGCAATCTCTTCTGTAACAGATGCTACGAACTCATCCAGGCTCTTCTGTCCTTCGTCTCCTGCGAATCTGCTTCTTACAGACACCAGATTTTCTTCCTCTTCTTTTGCTCCTACTACAAGCATATAAGGAATCTTCTGCATCTGAGCCTCACGGATCTTATATCCGATCTTCTCTGCACGTGTATCGATTTCTGCACGGATACCTGCCGCATTCAATGTATCCTGTACTTTCTGTCCATATTCCAGATGTTTATCTGAGATTGGAAGTACCTTAACCTGTACCGGTGCAAGCCATGTAGGGAATGCTCCTGCGAAATGCTCGATCAGGATTCCGATAAATCTCTCGATAGATCCAAATGCTACACGGTGGATCATGATCGGACGGTGTTTCTCACCATCTGCTCCTGTGTATTCCAGTTCGAATCTCTGTGGAAGCTGCATATCCAGCTGGATAGTTCCGCACTGCCATGTTCTTCCGATAGAGTCTGTCAGATGGAAGTCGATCTTCGGTCCGTAGAATGCTCCGTCTCCTTCATTTACCACATAGTCAAGACCAAGGTCATTAAGCGCACCACGAAGACCTTCTGTTGCAAGTTCCCAGTCTTCATCACTTCCCATGCTGTCTTCCGGACGTGTGGAAAGTTCTACGTGATATTTGAATCCGAACAGCTGATATACCTCATCGATCAGAGCTACAACACCTTTGATCTCGTCACGGATCTGTTCCGGCATCATGAAGATATGTGCATCATCCTGTGTGAAGCAGCGTACACGCATCAGACCATGTAACTGTCCTGATTTTTCATGACGGTGAACCAATCCGAGTTCTCCGACACGAAGCGGAAGATCTTTATATGAACGCGGTTCTGCTTTGTATACAAGCATTCCACCCGGACAGTTCATTGGCTTAATTGCAAAGTCCTCTCCATCGATCTGTGTTGTGTACATATTCTCTTTATAGTGATCCCAGTGTCCGGATGTCTCCCAGAGGTGTCTGCTTAAGATAATTGGTGTAGATACTTCTACATAACCTGCTTTTTTGTGAAGTTCTCTCCAGTAGTCAAGCAGTGTATTCTTAAGAACCATTCCCTTTGGAAGGAAGAACGGGAATCCAGGACCTTCTTCGCACATCATGAAAAGTCCAAGTTCTTTACCAAGTTTTCTGTGGTCACGTCTTTTTGCTTCTTCAAGCATGGTCAGATATTCGTCTAACAGTGCTTTCTTCGGATAAGAGATACCGTAGATTCTTGTAAGCATCTTGTTCTTTTCGCTGCCTCTCCAGTAAGCACCTGCAAGGCTTGTAAGCTTGAATGCTTTTACAGGCTTTGTTGTCATCAGGTGTGGTCCTGCACATAAATCAACAAATTCTCCCTGCTGATAAAAGCTGATCTCTTCTCCTTCCGGGAGATCTTCGATCAACTCTACTTTATATGGTTCGTCTTTTTCTTTGAAATATGCGATTGCTTCTTCTCTTGTCTTTGTAAATCTTTCGATCGGAAGAGCCTCTTTGACGATCTTCTTCATCTCTTTTTCAATCTTTTCCAGATCTTCTGCTACAAATGGTGTCTCGCGGTCTACATCATAGTAGAATCCATTCTCGATTGATGGTCCGATTGCAAGCTTTGTATCTGGATACAGACGTTTGATCGCCTGTGCCATGATGTGAGATGTTGTATGCCAGAATGCACCCTTTCCTTCTTCATTATCAAATGTAAGAATCTCCAGTTCACAATCTTCGCTTACAACGTGTCTGAGATCTACTACTTCACCATTAACTCTTGCAGAAGTCGCCACTCTTGCCAGACCTTCGCTGATATCTTTTGTGATATCCAGTACTGACATACTTCCTTCATACTCTTTGAAAGATCCATCTTTTAATGTAATTTTCATAATTATCATGTCCTCTCTTTTTATTTTTATATCCTATCCTCGGGCATGTATCTTCTTTCCTGCCCGTTCAGCAATCATCCGTAATCTGCTGCTTTTTTCTAAACGCATGGCATCTACAGGACCTGCCACTGGCCACTCCTTACGAACGCGTGGCGAAAAAAAAGCCCCTTACAGATAATCACTGTAAGGGACGAGTTATCTCGCGGTTCCACCCTGTTTGAACTGACACTTCACAGTCTTTATATTATTCACCAAAGACTTTTATGCCAGAACCTCTTAATTATGACGATAACGGAATCACCGGACTGTTTTGCAGCCACTCAGAGGTAGTTTTCAGAAGGTTCCAAAATAAGAAGCTTTCAGCCCGTGGCTTCTCTCTCTGGCATTTCTTTCCCAGCCTACTCTTCTCTTCAACGTGTTTTCTCATACATTTTCATTATAACACGGCATTTTGCTTTGTCAATATTTTTTCAGCCACAGTTTCCAGACCGCAAAACATTCCCGCACAAAATAATTTGGGAATAATAATGGATGGCAGCTTGCCGGTATCGGAAACGGCTCCTTAAATCCTGCACGTTTTGCATATACACACCCTCGATATACATGGAAATTATTCGAGACAATTCCTACCGGTGTATCTACATCTGCAATAAGGTTTCTGGAAAACTTCAAATTTTCCAGTGTGTTTACCGACACATCCTCCTGCACAATACGCCTGCGGTCAAGCCCTTCACACTCCAGATAACGTGCCATTGCATACGCTTCTGTTACTTCTTCATCTTTTCCCTGTCCTCCGGAGACGATCACATGCACATCCGGATGCTCTTTCAGATACTCTGACGCGCAGTCCAGTCTTCGTTTCAGTGAATCGGTAATCTTCCGGCCTCTTACCTGCGCTCCCAGTACAATGATCCATCTTGTAGCGGATCCTGTTTTTGTGTCTTCTTCAAAGTGTTCTTTTCTTTTTCCCAAAGGTTTTCTGTGCATTCCTTTTATGATCTTTATCTCTGCGATCAGAAGAACACATACCGAAATACCAATCATTGCTTCTACGATACACGGCATTCCATATAAACGGATCAGCGCACTCCCTGCAATTCCCACTATTCCGGTCGCCAGCCAGAATCTGGAAAAAGTAGAGTCCCATTTTTTCAGTGCGATACAAATCGCACTGTAATAAATGAGACTCAGGATACCTGTAACCAGAAATATTATCTGCCACAGCATTTTTTATATTTTTTTCCTGATCCGCACGGGCATGGATCATTTCTTCCGATCTTTTTAGGTTTGCGGATTGTTGTAGATTCCTTCTGTTCTTTGTAGAATTTCTTCAGTTCTTCTTCTGAGAAAATCTCTTTCCACTGTGGAAGTTCATACAGCCAGTCAGCTTTTGCCGCTACCATATTCTTATACAGTCTTTCCTTGTCAAATGCAAGACTTACTACTGTATCTTCTTCTACTGTATCAAGATCGATCTCGATCAGAAGACTTTCATTGATACCATCCAGGAAACCGATCATTGTCAGAACTTCCTGTCCGAATTTCTCAGCCAATTCTTTTACTGTTCCTTTTACAACTTCATCCGGATTAGAAAGAAGCTTTTCATAAATTTCTTTCTCAATCTGGAAATAAGTTCCCCAGAATTTTTCTAACTGACTTCTGTCTGCAGTTTCATCATAAGCGAGGTCCTGCCACTGCTGATATAATGTACTCATATTTCTATACTCCTTTGTACGATATTCATTTGCAATTTTTCACTGCTCTCTATATAATATACTAAAGTCTTGATTCATTGTAAAGGATGATTATTATGAAAAATGCAAAACGTATTCTGGCACTTGCTGCCGCCATTTTATTATTTGGTATGTATCTCAGTACATTAATATTTGCCCTGATCGGGAGTCCGCATTCCATCGACCTTCTCTGGGCCTCTATTGCATGTACGATTGTGCTTCCGGTACTTCTCTATGGTTATATGCTGGTATTCAAGCTTACCCGGCATAATACTCCATCTGATGATTCAGCTGACAGCTTTCACAGCCACAGCTCGGATGATGTATCTAAGTTGTCACAGTCTCATGACCAGGCAAGCGATGATACCATATAAAACTCAAAGGGCATCAGACTTTCTTCGCGATCGTCTGATCCTTTTTTCTTATGTTTTCTTTCATCTTCTCTGATCTTCTTTCTCTTAGCAAGGTATTCTTCCATTGAAATCACTTCTGCTTCCTCTTTTGTCCAGTCTCTCGTATTCATAGTGCATACCTCCATCTTGATTATTTTTATCCCCTCTTACGTCTCTGGTGTCTGCTTACACCGACGTTATTATTATATTTACGATGGTTTCATTATATGCATAGAATGTGTCAACATTATGGAAAAAATCTGAATAAAGCATAAGAAATTTCTTAAGGAAAACATAACAATCTACAGAACTTGCCACCGGCAACTTCTCTTTCATACTCTGGTATTAAAAAACAGAGATAGAGCAGCTCTCCTGTCTTCAAAAGACACATGGCCTGCTTTATCCCTGTTTTTCATCTCATGATTCGAAATATTTTATCTTATTTGGAAAGTTTTGACTCTCTGTAAATGATATCATGTCTTTCCGGACCATTCGATACCATTGTAATTGGGTATCCGATCTGCTCTTCTACAAACTCAATGTAGTTTCTGCAGTTTTCCGGAAGGTCTTCGTATTTCTTAATTCCACGGATATCACACTTCCATCCCGGAAGTTTCTTAAGAACCGGTTTTGCCTTCTCTAACAGATGTGTGGTCGGGAAGTCTGTTGTTACTTCTCCATCGATATCGTATCCTACACATACCGGGATCTCGTCCAGGTATCCAAGTACATCTAATACTGTAAATGCAACATCTGTGGTTCCCTGCATTCTGCATCCATACTTAGAAGCTACACAGTCAAACCATCCCATTCTTCTCGGACGTCCTGTTGTTGCTCCGAATTCTCCACCGTCACCACCACGGCGTCTTAATTCATCTGCTTCATCACCGAAGATCTCGCTTACGAACGCTCCTGCTCCTACTGCGCTTGAGTATGCTTTACATACAGTTACGATTTTCTTGATCTCATATGGAGGGATTCCTGCTCCGATTGCTCCATATCCTGCTAATGTAGAAGATGAAGTAACCATTGGATAGATTCCGTGATCCGGATCTTTCAGTGATCCAAGCTGACCTTCTAATAATACTTCTTTTCCTTCTTTAATTGCATTGTTCAGGAAAAGAGATGTATCACATACGAATGGTTCGATCATCTTTTTATATTCTTGAAGTTCATTATATAAATCTTCAGGATTGATCAATGGTTTATGATAAAGGTGCTCCAGTAATACATTCTTCTGTTCTGCCACACGGACAACTTTCTCTTTTAACAGTTCATCATCAAATAATTCACTGACCTGGAATCCAATCTTTGCATATTTGTCTGAATAAAATGGTGCAATACCAGATTTTGTAGAACCGAAAGATTTTCCTCCCAGTCTCTCTTCTTCGTATGCATCAAAATTCTTATGATAAGACATTACCATCTGAGCACGGTCAGATACCAGAATCTTTGGCATCGGAACTCCCTGATCGATAATAGACTGCACTTCCTTGAATAACACCGGTACATCCAGTGCTACACCATTTCCGATAATACTGGTTGTATGACCGTAAAATACTCCTGATGGAAGTGTGTGTAATGCAAATTTTCCATAATCATTGATAATTGTATGACCTGCATTCGCGCCTCCCTGGAATCTTACGATGATATCTGCCTGCTCAGCCAGCATATCTGTAATCTTACCTTTTCCTTCGTCGCCCCAGTTGGCACCGACTACTGCTTTAACCATATCCATTCCTCCTGCGTTATTAACATGACTTATCAGTCTTCTTTAGCGAGTCTAATCAAACCGCCTTAAGCATTATACTATACATTTTATCTTGGTTCAATAATATTTTTACAGAAAATACATATGATTTCCTGTATTCTTTACATTAAAGGCGCAACCAGTCTTAACACCTGCCCGGCTACCTTCATAAGAACTCCTCTGTTTCTCACCTCAGTCACTGTCACTTTGTGACATTTTACCAGGGTATTCTGGAAGTCTTCTTCCACTTTCTGAACCTCCGGATTATCATAAATAAATACTCCGTTTTCAAAATGCAGATAGAGACTCCGGAAATCCAGATTGATACTGCCTACTGTTGCCGTATCATCATCAGATACAAATACTTTCGCATGTACAAATCCAGGTGCATACTCATAGATCTGCACTCCGCCTTCAATCAATTCTTTATAATATGTCTTTGCTACCGCGAATGCATACCATTTATCCGGAATATGCGGCATGATGATGATCACTTCAATACCACTTTTGGCTGCACGTATAAGTGTTGTCAGCATCTCATTATCCAGTATCAGATACGGAGTCATGATATGCACATACTTCTTCGCATGATTCAGGATATGGAAATACACCTCTTCTCCTACGTTCTCATGGTCAAACGGACTGTCCGCATATGGGATCACGTATCCCAGTCTGTCATTCAGTGATTCCGCTTTTTTTGTAAGATATTTTCCATAAGGCTCAACACCACGCATATCTACATCCCACATCTGCAGGAATATCATTGTCAGGCTCTGGACCGCATCTCCTCTTAACAGAACAGCTGTATCTTTCCAGTGACCGAATCGTTCTTTTTCATTGATATATTCATCAGCCAGATTCACACCACCTACATACCCTGTCTGCCCATCGATCACACAGATTTTTCTATGATCGCGGTTATTCTGGATTGTAGACACAAAAGGCCGGATCTTATTGGACATTTTGCACTTGATCCCGAATTTCTGAAGTTTCTTAGGGTAACTGTACGGCAGCAGATCAAATGCACACATTCCATCATACATGAACCTGACTTCTACACCTTCGTTCACTTTCCGTTTCAGGATCTCCAGGATTGTATCCCACATAATTCCTTCCTCTACAATGAAATATTCCATAAAAATGAACTTCTCTGCTTTTTCCAGCTCTTTAATCATAGAAGCAAATTTATCCTCTCCCACCGGGAAATATTCGACTTCCGTATTGCGGTAGGTCGGAAATCCAAGTTGATGTGACAGATAATAAGACAGCTGTGCATTTGCCGATTTGCTTGCCCAGAGTGCCTCTGTAACCTTCTCATCCTGATCCATATAAGGTTCTGTCTCCATACGAAGTGCCGCAAGTCTGTTCTGTACAAATCTCGTCTCCAGCTGCAGATGTACATAGATATAAAATACCGTTCCTATAACCGGAAGTGCCATCACACACAGCATCCAGGTCATTTTAAATGCCGGGTTTCCTTCTGTATTAATGATATATACAAGAACAACGATTTCCATCACGCTCATCGCACTGTATATAAAGGTTGCATACTCTTTCAGATAGTATGGAATTCCTAAGAATACCAGTAACTGTATCAGAATCAATATGACAAAAATCCCGGCACGGCTGAACACCATTTTAAAAAATTTCTTCTTTGCCACCGTCTTTTTGCTTTGTTCTTTCATACTTTTTCTCTCCTTTATCCAGGGCCATACAATTCTCACCGGGTTTTTCCGTCCCAGGCTCCCTTCAGGTACTGATACAGCCAGGATATGATACAGTGTATCATATTTTTATTTTCTTCTCAACTTGCAATAATTTATTTTAATTTAATGGAAAAAAGCATATAATATGTGCTATGATAAGGGAAAGAACGGAAAGGAGTCAGATTATCATGGCAAAATGGAGCAAAAAATTATTAGGTCTTGCAGCAATCGGCAGTGCCGCAGCAGGTCTGGTTTATTATTTAAAGAAGTCAAAGAAAGATGAGGACAATGATTTCAACGATGATTTTGAAGACGAAGACTTCGATCTGGATAATGACCTCCAACCAGTTGACCGTGGATATGTCGATCTGAATGCAGCCAAAACAACTACCGAAGAGGACAATGCAACAGATGACAGTACAGAAGATACCTCTGCGGACAACACAGAAGATACTTCCGAAGATGCTGATGCTAAGGACACTCCGAATACTTCCGAAGACACTGACGAAGACGACGGGGATGACGAGGATTAATCGGTATTTATTACCTTTACTGCAGAAGACATTTCTGTATCCAATAGTCTTTTTGCATACACAAGTATAAAAGAGCAGTATATGATATCAACAGGGTAATCTTTTTATTCTCCCCGTTTGATATTATATACCGCTCTTTTTTCTTTCTAAAATGTTGGAAACACTTTCTATTTTCTCCAGCATTGATTCAGAATTGCCACAGCTTCTTTGATATCTTCTTCTCTCATATTCGCATATCCCAGAAGGATGGTTGCTTTTTCCTTTTCATCTTTGCGAATCCGGTAATCAGAAAGCCCATATACCCGGATATCTGCTTTTTTCGCCTTCTCGATCAGATTTCTTTCTTTTTGTCCGTTTTTAAATGTTAACAGGATATGAACCCCTGCATGTTCCCCCGATATCTCACAGATATCTCCCAGTGGTTTCAAAGCTTCGATCAACACATCATGCCTGTTTTTATATAACGCCCTGGTCTTATTCAGATGGCGTTCATAATATCCTTCTTCAATAAAGTGCTGCACGATCTTCTGATCCACTTTTGATACCGTAGAATTCACAAAGCTTCCCTCCTTCCGATATGCTTTCAGAATATCTTTTGGCAATACCATATAACTCAGACGTATTGCGGGTGCGATGGATTTGGAGAATGTTCCAAGGTAAATGACTTTATCTTCCGCATCATATCCCTGTAATGCCGGAATCGGTTTCCCTTTATAGCGGAATTCACTGTCATAATCATCCTCTATAATATATCTTCCGTCTTTTTCATATGCCCATTTCAAAAGCTCCATTCTTCTTCCTATCGGCATAACAATCCCGGTCGGATACTGATGGGATGGCGTTACATAAGCAATATCAGCTCCCGTACTTTCAAGATCCTGTATTTTCATACCATGTCTGTCCATCGCCACAGGAACCGTCTCATACCCAAGTGTATGGATCACTCTGTATGCCTGTTTATAAGTCGGATCTTCAAATGCGATCATATGTTCTGTTCCGAGGATCATACCAAGCAACATCAGAATATAATCACTCCCCGCGCCGATCAGAACCTGATCCGGTGTACAGTCCACTCCCCGCGCCTGATACAGATAATTACTGATAGCACTCCGGAAACCATATTCGCCCTGCGGATCCCCTGTACGGAATAATTCTGTCCTGTCATCCATCAGGATATCTTTTGACAGTTTTCGCCACACATTATACGGAAAGCTGTTCAGATCAACTCCATTCGGCGTGAAATCATATTGATACACTTTTTTCTTTTCTATTTTCCGTTCGGACTTCTTTTCTTCTTTTTTCAGTTGATATAATTCATCAATCTGAGCCACGAAAAAACCGCGGTATGGGGCAGATTCAATATATCCTTCTGATAATAATTGTTCATATGCCAGTTCAACCGTGCTGCGGCTGACTTCCAGATGCTTTGCCAAAGCCCTGGTAGACGGGAGTTTTTCCCCGTAAGGAATCCTCCCGTTCTGGATATCAGACTTGATATAATCATAAATCTGCTCATACAGCGGCTTCTTCGAACGACTGTCTAGATTTATCGTTAATTCATTCATTTTATTTTCCCATCTTAATCACAGTATCTTTATTAACGTATTCTACTGTTCATTATTTCTTATTTTTTAGGCAGCTTAAATGAACTCTTCAGCGATACGATACGGTTAAATACCAGATTCTCCGGTGTAGAATCTTTCGAATCGATACAGAAATATCCGTTTCTTACAAACTGGAAACTGTCGCACGGACCTGCTTCGTTAAAGCTGTCTTCTACATAGCACTCCTTTAAAATCTGCAGTGAATTCGGATTCAGATTCAGGGAACCGTCTTCTTTATTATATACACCCTTCTCTTCATCGATCAGATTCTCATATAATCTTACTTCTGCTTTCTTTGCCTGTGGAGCACTTACCCAGTGGATTGTTCCCTTCACTTTACGTCCGGTAAATCCTGTTCCACATTTTGTCTCCGGATCATAAGTACAGTGAACAACCGTTACATTTCCTTCGGCATCCGTCTCGTAACTTACACATTTTACAAAATATGCATGCATCAGACGTACTTCATTGCCAGGGAAAAGACGGAAATACTTCTTCGGCGGCTCGATCATAAAATCATTACGCTCAATATAAAGCTCACGACCAAATGGCACTTTTCTCATACCAAGTTCCGGATTCTCCAGGTTATTCTCTACATCCAGATACTCAACTTCTTCCTCCGGATAGTTATCAATTACCAGTTTGATCGGATCAAGAACTGCCATCATACGAGGCTTCTTCATCTTCAGATCCTCACGGATACAGTACTCAAGCATTGCATAGTCTACAGAGCTCTGGCTCTTGGATACTCCACACATCTCAACAAACATCTTGATAGATTCCGGTGTGAATCCTCTTCTTCTGAGGGCTGCTATTGATACCAGTCGCGGATCATCCCATCCGTCTACGATACCATCCATAACCAGTTTCTTAATGTATCTCTTACCTGTAACGACATTTGTCAGATACAGCTTTGAAAATTCAATCTGTCTCGGTGCCGGATCAAATTCACATTCTTTCACAACCCAGTCATATAATGGTCTGTGGTCTTCAAATTCCAGCGTACAGATAGAATGTGTGATATGTTCGATCGCATCTTCGATTGGATGAGCAAAATCATACATTGGATAGATGCACCATTTATCTCCGGTGTTATGGTGTGTCATATGAGCCACACGGTAGATGATCGGATCACGCATGTTAATATTCGGCGATGCCATATCGATCTTTGCACGTAAGACTTTCTCTCCGTCCTGATACTTGCCGTCTTTCATCTCTTCGAAAAGTCTTAAGTTTTCTTCTACCGAACGGTCACGGTACGGACTGTTCTTTCCAGGCTCTGTCAGCGTTCCACGATATTCACGCATCTCTTCTGCCGTCAGATCACAGACAAATGCTTTTCCCTTCTTAATCAGTTTTACGGCACACTCATACATCTGATCAAAATAGTTAGATGCAAAATAGAGATGATCTCCCCAGTCAGCGCCTAACCATTTTACATCTTCTTTAATAGACTCTACGAATTCCATATCTTCTTTCATCGGATTCGTATCGTCAAATCTCAGATGAAATGTTCCATTATACTTCTTTGCAAGTCCTGAGTTCAAAAGAATAGACTTTGCATGTCCGATATGCAGATATCCGTTTGGTTCCGGTGGGAATCTTGTACATACTTCACTGTACACTCCTTCTGCAAGATCTTTATCTATTTCCTGTTCAATAAAATTTTTGGAAACTGTTGTTTCTTCTCCCATGGTATCCTCCTTAGGTTTTAACTATACATTATGCTCATTATCTTATCATAAAAAATATGATGAAACAAGGGAAGATACTTTATTTTATCCCAATTACCTTTAGCGCAAATGTACAGATTTTAGAACAGACGGATTTTGCCCGGCCTTACAGATCCATCCATTTTCCTTTCCATACATACAAAAGCATCAGTAGCATTCCCAGAAGCCAGGACGTCGGATAACACATCATCACATGTCCGAGACTTCTTGTCCATGCCATTGTTCCCGCGATCCACATCACACGGAATCCACACAAAGATACCAGAAATACGACCATTGCCTGCATCGTCTTGCCTGTTCCTCGTATCGTTCCTCCCAGCACATGCAGAATTCCAAGCATCCAGTAAAACGGACAGAAATACCTCATAATATATACACCATACTCCACAACCTTCTGGTTCGTCGTAAAGACACCTATCACCTGTGGAGCAAATATCAGCAACATAATCCCGGTTAACACCGAATAGCCAGCCCCCATCACAGTAGATATATACATTCCTTTTCTGACTCTGTCCGGCTTTCTGGCGCCAATATTCTGTCCCGCAAATGTAGTTGCGGCCATACTGATGCTCAATACCGGAAGGATGTTAAATCCATCAATCTTTATATATGCTGCAAATCCGGCCATAACCGTTGCCCCGAAACTATTCACGCTCGTCTGTACGATCAGATTCGAAAGTGAAATTACAATATTCTGGATTCCCGTCGGGATTCCGATACGGATGATTTTGGAAAGCAGATGGTCATAGCAGCGGATTTCCTTAATCTTCAACTTATATACATCTTCACTTCTGATCAGAAATCCCCATATAAAAATGCATGATATCAACTGACTGATATCCGTAGCCAGTGCCGCGCCAACGATTCCACGCTTCAGTCCGACAACCATGATCAGATCCAGGAATATATTTGAAATCGCCGCGATCATCAGGTATACCAGGGAACGTCTGGAATTGCCCACGGCATTCAGAACCCCCGCCGACATATTGTAAACTACCGAAAATAAACTTCCGCCAAAATATACCTGCAGATAGATTACCGACTGTTCAAATACCTTGTCCGGTGTTCCCATCAGGCGCAACATCGATGGTGTCACTGTAATTCCGATTACAGTCAGAAGCACTCCTGCTACCAGCGCGATCGCCATCGTAGTATGTACGGCCTTCCTCACGCCTTCTGTATTTTTGGCCCCATAAAACTGCGAGATCACAACACCTGCACCAGTCGATGCTCCTATGCAGAAACCGATCAGCAGGTTAATGATCGCACCGCTGGATCCGACTGCTGCCAGTGCGTTACTTCCCACATAGTTGCCGACAATAATCGAATCCACCGTATTATATAACTGTTGAAACAAATTCCCCAGAATCAGCGGGATTGCAAAAAAAAGTATTTCTTTCCAGATCACGCCCTCTGTCATTGTCTTCATCTTTTTCATGTTTCTCTCCCTCTTCTGTCTACCATGTTCTAAATTACTATTCTATTCCTATTTTCATTTTCCGGCAATATGTTTTCTTTATATTTCTTTTGATTTTCTCCCGGTATCACAAAAAAATGTATTGACAAAATCACCTGATTCATTGTATAGTATCAATGTTGCATATCACTTATGCATGCTGCCTTGGCTCAGTCGGTAGAGCGTCGCCTTGGTAAGGCGGAGGTCGGCGGTTCGATTCCGCTAGGCAGCTTAAAAGAAAAGCTCTGTAAATCATGATTGATTTACAGAGTTTTTTATTTTTTAGTTCTTCTTTTCTTTTGCTTTCATTCTGTTCCTTCCGCTTTAACGATTGCCTTCGGCGTACTATACCACACTTTCTGATATGATCCTGTATCCTTTTTCAAAATTGCCTGCATCAGCCGGCATATTTCCATTACCTGATCTTCCATCTTATTGTCAATCGTTCCATACATTTCGCCCGACATAATCTTCTGGTGCATTTCTTCACTGTTATTAATCCCGATGATCACTGGAAGTTTCAGATTTTTTTCTTTGTAATAATCATACACCCCAAGTGCCATATCATCGTTATTGCAGATAACAGCCTCTACGTTCTGTACTGCCTCGTCATCTAATGCCGCAAACTTTTCATAAGCCAGCTCTCTCTTCCATTCAGCCAGGATATTTCCCTTCTGATTCAACGGAAGTTCTGCACCTGTTTCCAGGAATCCGCTTGTTCTGCGGATTGCATCAAAATGTGATTCTTCTCCTTCTACCAGTACATAATCCAGCATTCCATTTCCATTCCAGTCGAGTATTCTGCTTTGTTTTTTCCAGAGATCTTTCAACAGTTCCCCCTGCATCACATCGTAATCCTGAGCATACATCTCCTGCAACTGTTTTTCCTGACGGCTGCCGATCCCTTCTGCATCATAGATTTCATAAGATACTTTTTTCCCAAGTATTCTCGTCTGTCCTATCTTATCTTCCAGTTCTCTGATATAACTTTCCATAAATGTATCGCTACGGTCATATACTGCAATTCCGACATGTATATACCGGTCTTCTTTTTGCGGCAGTTTCCATGCGATCACAAGTCCGGTCAGAAGAAGGAGCAAAACGATCAGTATGAGGGTGTATTTATCTATCTTGCATTTTTTACCGTGTTTCATCTTCCAATCACCTTGAAAGCAGCGCATCATATTCACCGCTTTCCATCCTTTCTTTATCCAGTCTTACCGGCTTCAGACAAATATTCTTCATATCTTTTGTCTTTCCTTTCTTTTCTAACATCTGCATGCTTTCATAGCCAAGTCTGTATGTATTTTCTACATAAATGAATGGTTTTTCCCCATTTCTCACCTGCTCCAGCACTGCATCTTCTACCGGCAGACGATATTGTTCTTTCCTACTTTTTAAAGTAGCTGCATAATACTTAAACTCACTCTGCATCGTATCTGTCACTGCCAGAAGATTATTTTTCTTATAATCGCCTTCCTTTTTCTCCAGATACATTTCCGGATATACAAGAAGGATACCTTCAGAGCCATTCTCCATTTCTTCTTTCACAAGTTCATCAAACGCTTTTTCCGTCAGTCTGCTTTTATACCATACATCCAATTTCACATGGTCATCATAAGCCTGGTCCCGTATTCCATCCAACAGGCCATACAGCTCATTCTGACTGTCTTTCGGTAAGATCACCGTAATCCTCGTCTTTTCCTCTGTGTAATTCTGGCCTGCCATCATCTGCATGGATACAAATGCGATCAAAAGAAGTAAAAGGATCAGCAATATATGTTTTTTTCTACCTTGCATCATCGTTTTCCTCCATCTTTGGAATTGTAATGGTCGCTGTCGTTCCTTCATCCAGTTCGCTCGTGATGGTTACGCCATAATCCTCTCCGTAGATCAGCTGGATCCGTTCGTTTACATTCCGCACACCAATCCCCGATCCGCGTTTGCTCGAAATTACTTTGTTGTGCATGATATGATCTATGGTTTCCTGTGTCATTCCAGGTCCGTTATCTGCTACATCAATTCCAATATCTCCATCCCTATCATAGATCCGGATGGTAATCTCTCCGTCCTCATACATTCCCTCCATGCCATGATAAATCGCATTTTCAAGCAGCGGCTGAATGGACAATTTCGGACACAAGTATTTTAACAATGCCGGATCTGCCTCTATCTGATTGAGTTTACGAGTACCACATTCCATCCGGTATATCCAATCTGCTGGCGCTCAATCAGCCATTTTCCTCCGCTTTGCTCTTCAATTTTATAATTCTTGCAGGCCATTGCCTCTTTCACCGTTTTTTCCTGATACATTTCCGAAGCGATCTCTTTTTCAAATGGATGATACAGTAATCGCCGGTTTGTATCCAGAAGGTAACAGTATGCCGATTTTTGACTCTTATAATGCAGCAATACCTCATCTATCGAATCCGTATAATACTCCAGAAGCAGTACTCCGGACTTCATATTGCCATTTTCCACATATTCTATGTAACGGCTGATTTCATAAACGTATCTTGCCTTGTCCGGTTGTACAAGTTTCTTCTCTCCGTAATGAATCGTCTCTATATTCTTTTGTGCATTTTGAAACCAGTCTTCCTGTTTTACCTCTGCTTTATTCCTGTCCGGTAATTTTTCCGAATGCCACAGACTGCTTCCATCTGCATCGTAAATTGCAGTGCTATAAAGCACCTCTGATTCCCGCACCATACGTTGTTCCATTTCTCTTTGAAACATTTCTGTTGCCGTATCATAGGTCCGGATATCCTGATAATAAATCGAGTTGATCAGTTCATTAATATTCTCTATCTCCGCTTCTAAATCCTGGGACAGCGTTTTTTTCCCATTCAATTCCTTTTTTCATTCCATACAGGATCTGCTGTTCATCGTCTGCCAGAATAATACTAAATATCCTCACGGTTTCTCTCCATTTTCCAACTTATTTTTCATGTCTTTCTTCTGTTTCTTCTCAATCAATGTATTTATTTACTGTTGCTTTTGTAACCTGTTAAGTATTCTTAGATTATATAATGTACCTGCGTATACAGCAATAAGGCAAGCCGATTTTAATTTAAAATCCAGCTTGCTTTATGATTATGTATTTCGCCTTTTATGCTTCCTCTCCGGAGCCATTAATCTTAGCCACTACTTTTTTCATAAATTCATCGCTTAATTTATATTTGTTCTTATATACGATGTATGCCAGAATGACTCCGATTGTCGGTACGATACACATCAGTACACGGATAGAATTCTGTGTTGCCAGCGACTGTACTGCATTCGGTACATATCCGGTAAGTTCCAGTACAAATCCGATTGCCAGTGAAGTAAATGCTGCGGTCAGTTTTACGATCAGTGTCTGTAAAGAGAATACCACTCCTTCATTTCTCGTTCCAAGAACATACTCACCATAATCAACAACATCTGCAAGGAATACAGTCGCACATCCAAGTTCCAGACCGGTTCCTGTCTTAACGATCACACCTGCAACTGCTGTCAGCGCAATGTTATTCGGGCATGCAATACCAACGATCAGTAATAAGATCAACCCGATTGGCGGGAGTACACATGCCATCAGGAACGCTTTCTTTCTGGATAACACCTTTGTTACCTTCGGAAAGATCAGAAGTCCGACTACTTCTGCAACCGATGCACTGATCATAAATGCAGATAACATTCCCGCATTATTACATACATAACTGAAGTAATAAGTTGCAACTCCCATGATTGCCTGAATTGCCACGTTATATAAAAGAATCAGTAATACTGCCCATCTTAACTGATCATTCTTCTTAATGACAGTAAAGAGGTCTTTGAATTTCATCTTGTCCTTTTCCTCAACATCATGCTGGATCTTCGGCAGATTGATCACACATACAGCCATTGTAAAAATAAATGTTGCTGCAATGATCAGTGCAAATCTGTGATATCCTGTGTAATCACAACCAAGTCCCTTAATAATCTGCACACCGAAGCCTGCAATGATCAGTGACTGTCCGATACTTGCAAAAATTCTTGGCAATACCGATACTTTTTCACGTTCCTGTGGATCAGAAGTCAGATTCGGAATCACTGACCAGTATGGAATATCCATGATGGTATAAGTCATTCCCCATAAAATATATACAACCGTCGCAAAGACGCAAAGCTTCACACCTGTCAGATGAAAATCTGTAAATACAGTTATAAATACGAACGCATTGATCAGCGTTCCGATTGCAAGCCACGGAACAAACTTTCCAAAACGGCTTCTCGTATTATCCACGATCATTCCATAAATCAAATCCTTACCCAATGCCCCAAATGCAAATGTATACTTTACTCTTCCGGGAATCTTTCCCTGGTATACTACACTGCTCTTACTGTTATTTCCCATTCCTCTTTACTCCTTCTTACATTTTTCTGCACAGCTCTTTAGCATGAATAAAGTTTAACATTTGGGAATGCATATGAACATTTGATATTCTATTCAAAAAATATGAATTTCTATTTGGTATCTACCGAACCTGCCACCGGCAACTTCTCTTGCATACTTTGATATCTACAGGACCTGCCATTGGCAGCTCCTTACGAATACATGGCAATAAAAACAGGGCAGCCTGCGAAAAGACTGCCCTGCATATAAATTGTATTTCCAACTTATTAAAAATTTCTATTTTTCATATCCGTTTGGATTCTGTGACTGCCATCTCCATGTATCGGCACACATCTCATCCAGCCCTTTTTCAGCCTTCCAGCCAAGCACTCTTGCTGCCTTGGCAGGATCTGCATAACACATCGCGATATCTCCGGCTCTTCTTGGTTTGATCTCATATGGAATCTCTTTTCCACATGCTTTGCCGAATGCTTTTACCATATCAAGCACGGAATATCCGACACCCGTTCCAAGATTGATCACATCAAGTCCCTGATTGCTGAAGATATAGTTAATTGCTTTTACGTGTCCTTTTGCAAGATCTACTACATGAATGTAGTCACGGACTCCGGTTCCGTCCGATGTGTCATAGTCATCTCCGAATACGCCGAGTTTTTCAAGCTTTCCTACTGCCACCTGTGAAATATATGGCATCAGGTTGTTCGGGATTCCCTTCGGATCCTCTCCGATACGTCCACTTTCATGTGCTCCTACCGGGTTGAAATAGCGAAGAAGAATAACATTCATATCTGGATTGGCCTTCTGTACATCCGTCATGATCTGTTCCATCATGGATTTTGTCCATCCGTAAGGATTCGTGCACTGTCCCTTCGGGCACTCCTCTGTGATCGGCATCTCCTCCGGACTTCCGTATACAGTTGCAGATGAACTGAATACGATATTCTTAACACCTGTCTGTTTCATAACATCCATAAGTGTCAGGGTTCCTGTTATATTATTACGGTAATACTCTAATGGCTTCTGTACAGATTCTCCGACTGCCTTCAATGCTGCACAGTGAATCACCGCATCTACACCCTCTTTTTCCATCATTGCCTTCAATGCAGTTTCATCCATTACATCTCCTTCATAAAATGTAATGTGCTTTCCAGAAAGCTCTTCTACTCTCTTTAAAGATTCTTTTGATGAATTGCACAGATTGTCATATACAACAACTTCATATCCTTCATTCAAAAGTTCCAGTGCTGTGTGACTTCCGATATAACCGGCGCCTCCGGTGATTAATATTTTCTTTGTCATTACGATACCTCCTATTTTTACCTTTACTGCATATATCATTATAAGAATCTGTAATTTTCCTGTACATACAAAAAACTCTACAAAATATACACTTTTTTCTTCTGGACATATCGTATTTTAATTATATCTATTTTTCCTTTTCCAGAATCTTCTGCATCTTCCCTTTGATCCTCTGAAGTGCATTATCAATCGTCTTCGGACTCCGGTCCAGAAGCTTTGCGATCGTCTTATAATCGGTCCCCATCAGGTGTAAATACAAGACTCTGCGTTCCAGTTCACTTAAATCCTTTTCCAGCCGTTCTTCCAGCGACTTTGCATGTTCCTGACTGACAAGCAGTTCTTCCGGATTTGTCTCATGTTCTGATTCCATCATATCGATCAGAGAACCTTCGCCATCTTCCCTTTCATACAAAGAAATGTAACTGTTAAGCGGGCTGTGTTTCTTTCTGTTCGAAGCTTCGATTGCCGAATAGAGCTGTCTCGTCACACACAGTCTTGCAAAACTGAAGAAAGAAGTTTCCTGATCCACATCATAATCCTGAACAGCTTTGAAAAGACCGATCATTCCTTCCTGGATCAGGTCGTCTGTCTCTCCGCCGAGCAGATACATTGCATTGGCTTCTTTTCTGACCAGATTCTTATATTTTTCCATCAGATAATCTATAATCCCGGTTTCTCCCATGCGGAGTCTGCGGATCAGTTCTTCGTCTGTTAATTTTTTATACTCTGTCATACTTTCCTCCGAAGTCCACATTTCACTCTATACTTATCTGCTTATGGCAATCGCCTGTACTTCACTTTCTTACTGCATCCGCTGTCTTACGATCTCATATGCCAGCACACCTGCTGCTACCGATGCATTCAGGGAATCGATGTCCCCTTTCATCGGGATTCTGGCGGTAAAATCGCAAGTGTCTTTGACCAGACGTCCCACGCCTTCGCCTTCATTACCGATCACCAGACCGATCGGCCCCTTCATATTGACATCATACATGACATCGCCGTCCATATCGGCACACACGAACCACAGACCCTTCTTCTTCAGATCTTCCATCGTCTTTACCAGATTCGTTACTTTTGCAACCGGCGTATAATTCAGCGCACCTGCGGAAGTTCTTGCCACAGTTGCCGTCAGTCCGACTGCACGTCTCTTCGGAATGATCACGCCATGTGCACCTGCCTGATTTGCGGTACGGATGATCGCACCAAGATTGTGCGGATCTTCGATATTATCCAAAATGATCAGGAACGGATCTTCCCCTTTTTCTTCTGCAAGCTTTAACATATCTTCTACTTCTGCATACTCATATGCGGCAACACTTGCGATCACACCCTGGTGTTTTCCGGTCTCTGACAACTGGTTTAAGCGGTCCTTTTCCACGAAGTTCAGGATCGTGTCATGCTTTCTTGCCTCACGGATGATGGATCTGACTGCACCGTCCTGACATCCGTCCAGTACATACAGCTTGTCTACCGGTTTTCCGGAACGAAATGCTTCCATGACGGCATTTCTTCCTTCTATGATATTTTCATTTTCTTTCTTATCATACGATTTTTTATCGTGCATCTTCTTATCATGTACATTCTTATCGTGACTCATATTCGACACTCCTTATTGTTCTTTGATACTGTCCAGACCTATTTTAACCAGTTCCAGCATTCTTTTCCACTCTTTTTTCAAATACAGATAACCAAGCAGGGCTTCGAATCCCGTCGCACGTCTGTAATCTGTGATCGACTGGTTCTTCGCCGGCGATACACTCTTGGCATTGCGGCCTCTTTTATAGATGGCATGCTCTTCTTCTGTCAGATGTTCCTGCATCGTACGCATCATTTTCGACTGTGCGGATGCCTGTACATAAGAGCTGGTCTTCTGGTGCAGTTTCTGTACCTGACGGTTTCCTTCATTGACCACCAGCGTTTTGATGATCAGATCATAAATGCAGTCTCCGATATATGCCAAAGTAAGAGGTGAATATTCTTTGATATCCACCTCTTTCATCTGGAAAATCTCCTGCATATAAGTGTCAAATTCCCACTCTACGCTCTTTTCCATTGTACTCCTTCTCTGGTATCCTTTAAGATGATACCCTTCTCTAACAGTTCATCACGGATTGCATCGGCTCTTGCAAAGTCTTTAGCCTTACGTGCCGCCTGACGCTCCTCGATCAGTTTCTCGATGTCTTCGTCCAGGATCTCTTCTTTCTTATCTACGATCAGTCCCAGAACTCCTGTTAACTTCACAAGCAGATCGAATAATTTCTGAAGATATTCTTTGGAACTTTCTGCATCGGTTGTAGTATTGATATATTTTACAAGGTCAAAGATTGCTGCAACGGCATCTGCTGTATTGAAGTCATCGTCCATTGCCTTTTCAAATCCTGCAACAAACTCTTCTGTTTTTGCAAAGTTTTCTGCTTCTGCATCTGTGATTGCTTCTGCTTTTGCATTTCCCATAAGGAACTTCAGATTATCTGCTGCATTTACGATACGCTCCAGACCATTCTTGGATGCTTCCATCAGATCTGCACTGAAATTCAGTGGGCTTCTGTAATGTGCACTCAGCATGAAGAAACGAAGTACCTGCAGATCGTACTGTTCGCTGATCTCACGTACGGTACGGAAGTTTCCGAGAGATTTACTCATCTTTCTGTTATCAATGTTCAGGAATGCATTGTGCATCCAGTATCTTGCAAATTCTTTGCCATTGGCAGCTTCGCTCTGTGCGATCTCATTTTCATGATGTGGGAATACAAGATCCTCGCCGCCGGCATGAATGTCGATCTGCTCGCCTAAGTATTTCTTAGACATCTCTGAGCACTCGATGTGCCATCCCGGACGTCCCTCGCTCCATGGAGACTCCCATGCTGGCTCTCCTTCTTTTTTCGGTTTCCAGAGCACGAAATCCAGTGGATCTTCTTTTTCATCTTCTCCTGATACCAGAAGGGAACGCTCACCGGAACGCAGATCATCCAGATTCTTGTGTGAAAGTTTACCGTAATCTTTGAACTTTCTTGTACTGTAATATACGGTACCGTTCTTCTCGTAAGCAAATCCTTTGTCAATCAGTGTCTGGATCATATCTACCATACCACAGATTTCTTCGGTTGCCAGAGGGTTCTTGGTTGCCGGCTTGATGTTCATACCATCCATGTCTTTTTTGCACTCTGCAATGTAACGTTTGGAAATCTCGTCGGCTGTTACGCCTTCTTCAATGGCTTTCTTGATAATCTTGTCATCTACATCCGTAAAGTTTGATACGTAATTTACATCATATCCTTTATATTCAAAATATCTTCTTACGGTGTCGAATACGATCATCGGTCTTGCATTACCGATGTGGATGAAATTGTATACGGTAGGTCCGCATACATACATCTTTACCTTTCCTTCTTCCAAAGGTACAAATTCTTCTTTTTTCTTTGTCATTGTATTAAATATCTTCATTTTCTGATATTTCCTCCTTTTTTTCTTCCGGTATCGGATTCTCTTTTAAGCACTGCATACATTTTTCCATCTCCTGGATCTGTCTGTGCATTCTTAAGTTATCTTCCTGCAGGGCTCTGATATCATTTTCAATTGGATCCGGCAGATGTACCTGATCCATGTCGAGTCTCGGTATCTTCTCATCATTCATTTTAACAACTCTGCCCGGCACACCTACGACCGTACAGTTCGGCGGTACCTCTTTTAATACGACAGATCCTGCCCCGATCTTGGAATTTTCTCCAATGGTAAAAGAACCAAGTACTTTTGCCCCTGCGCTGACCATGACATTATCTTTTAACGTCGGATGTCTCTTTCCCTGTTCCTTTCCGGTTCCTCCAAGTGTGACTCCCTGGTACAGCGTGATATTATCTCCAAGTTCTGCGGTCTCACCAATGATCACTCCGCTTCCGTGGTCGATGAATAATCCTTTTCCTATCGTCGCTCCCGGATGGATTTCAATCCCGGTCTTTCTTGCTGCCCGTTGCGATACCCATCTTGCAAGGAAATAATGTTTCTTCAGATAGAGCTTATGTGCGATTCTGTAATGAAGAATCGCTTTAAAGCTGGAATACAGGAACACTTCCATATTTGACTTAATTGCGGGATCCCGCTCCCGTATTACCTGGATTTCTTCATTGACATATGATATGATGCCCATCTATGATCTCTCCTTTTTATAAGTTTACCGCCCAACCTGCATGCTTTAACATACAAGAAACAAAAAAACTTCGTCTCCTGCTTTACACAAGAGACGAAGTATATCCGCGGTTCCACTCTTTTTAAAGAATACAGTTATATTACCCGTATCCTCCCCTCAGTACACGTAACGTGTGTAATCCCGGATCCGGCTATGACACTTTTCATCTTTTTCACCGAACCGACTCCCGGACGCACTTCACAAAAGCTGTAATCCAAAACTGCTTTCAGCCGGTGACAGTTTCTCTCTTTCGACACATCGCATCTGCTACTCTTTCCGTTCAAAGTCTTTCTCATATAGAATATATATTATGCGATATCATCCTTTTTGTCAACCAGTTTCCAGCGAATCTCCGCTTTAAAAAGATCCGCCTCCGTCTCGATCCAGAATTTTCCTTTCTGAATCTCCACGAAACTTTTGACGATTGCAAGTCCAAGTCCAGATCCTTCAGTGTTTCTTGACGAATCCCCTCTGACAAAACGTTCCGTAATCTCCTCTGGGTTAAATGTAAGCTCGTTTGCCGATACATTTTTCATCTGGAACACCGCATCCCCGTCTTCTGCCGCAATTTTCACATATACCCTCGTATGAGGCATTGCGTATTTTGCTGCATTTCCAATCAGATTTTCAAAGATCCTGTATGTCTTCTGTCCGTCCAGTGCCACGATCACTTTATCCTCCGGAATATCCAGCCGGAAGTCCAGATTCGCTTCCGTGATCTTTTCTTCCATTTCCAGCTTCACCTGTTTGAACAGATTCACAATGTCAATGTTGGCAATGTTCAGATTCACGGATTTGCTGCTTGCTTTACTGATCTCAAACAAATCTTCGATCAGTGCTTTCAGTCTGAGAGACTTTCTATCCAGCACATCGATATATTCTTTCTGTCTCTCCGGATCCTGTTCAATCTTCAGAAGATTCACATAGGTGATGATTGCCGTCAGCGGCGTCTTAAGGTCATGCGAGACATTTGTTACCAGTTCAGTCTTCATACGCTGGCTTTTTACTTCCTCATCTACCGCCTTCTTGAATCCGCTCTGGATCTTCTCGATTTCTTCTTTAAATGGCTCAAATACACCCAGATTCTCATCGATTTCTACATCCAGATTGCCATCTGCAATCTCATTTGTCGCTTCCAGAAGTCTGTGATAATTCCGTTTCACCTCATTAAAATATTTTTTTAAAATAAAGTACAGGATTGCAGAATAAATGATCAGTGCCATAATTCCATATACCCAGACACTCGTCACAGCAAGGATGATAAAGTTCACCAGTACGATCCGCAGGATTGCCTTACTTCCTTTATCGGTAAAATCAATGTCTGTAACAATCTCATATACTCTGTTGGCCAGTTTTTTCACCTTCCGGTACAGTCTCCCACCGTCCCGTCCGACTCTTTCTGCAGCCGCCGGAGCTTCTTCCCTCAGCGCCTTCCACAGCCGCCATACCAGCGTCCGTTCCGTGACATACTTTCTGAGCCCAATCTTCTGAACCGCACTGATACACGTTGTCACCCAGTATGTGACCGCAAATACACCGACCCAGATTGCAAAATCCATAGGCTGCGGCAAGCCTTCCTCTCTGGTTATGATCCAGTTCAGTTTATCATCCAGAATCCCAAGAGTAATTGACGCAACAACAAAAACAACCTCGAATGGCTGCCGGAAAATCTTTCCGTCACCAATTTTCAGTGTCTCGCTCTGTGCAAAAATCCATGCCGCCACGCATACTGCTGCCATGCAGGCAAGCATCATATACCATGCATCATTCGGAGCTTCATCCCCGAACCAGTACCATTGATTCAGATACTGTTCAATGCTGCTTTTCTTCATTCCGTAGATGTATGTGCGGTTTTTCGGCGTCTTCAGTTCTCCATGCGTAGCGTCCTCAACTGTCTCGCTCCAGTTGTCAATGATCTTTCTGAGAACAATACTCTGCGCTGTCTTTTCGCCGCTCTTTACAACTTTCACATCCGGGTTGCCATGCTCATCGTAAGTCAGCACCATACCAAATGCATATTCTTTAAAGCTGTCATCTGTCAGACCATTTCCGGTATTCGCCGTACTTCGTCCCAGAACCGTTCCCGATCCATCCTCGATCCGGTAATCCAGATAAGGATATAATGCTTCATAATCCTCCATCCACACATCTGCCACATCATTGATCTCATCCTGTGACATCTTGGCTTCTCCTGTCTTGGATGATATCTCCTGATTATAAAGGATATAACTGAATTCCAGAAAGCTTTCCAGATATTCCCTGTCCGAAAGCGACGTCGTATAAGTCTTCTGTGCTTCCTCGACCGCTTTTTCATAAATCATATCATAATTATACAGCATGACATATGCTGCACTTAATATTGTTACAATTATCAGAAAAATTCCCAGTTTACGCCTGCTTTTCAATTTTGTATCCAACGCCCCACACCACCTTTAAGTATTTTGGTTCTCTTGGATTTACTTCTATCTTTTCACGGATATTTCTGACGTGCACCATGATCGTATCGGTGTTGATCGCACGTTCATTCCATACCCGCTCATAGATCTCCTCCGCAGAGAACACCCGTCCCGGATTCTTCATCAGAAGCAGCAGGATCTTGTACTCGATCGGAGTCATCTTTACCGGTTCGCCGTCAACGGTCACTTCTACATTATCCTCATTGATCTCCAGTCCCCCGATCGTATGGATTCTGGAATTTTCTTCTTTATCTCCCAGCCTTTCCATAAAACGGCGGTATCTGCGAAGCTGTGAGTTGACTCTGGCGAGCAGTTCCATCGGGGTAAATGGTTTCGTTACGTAATCATCGGCTCCCATATTCAGTCCCATGATCTTATCCACTTCTTCTGATTTTGCGGAAAGAAAGATCACCGGGAAATCATATTTTTCCCTGAGCTTTACCACCATAGAGATTCCGTCCATCCTCGGCATCATGATGTCCACAATTGCCAGATGGATGTCTTCTTTTTCAATGACTTCCAGTCCTTCTACACCGTCAGCTGCCTGGAATACTTCATACCCCTGACTTTTCAGATATATCTCTACACCTTCTCTGATCTCCTTGTCGTCTTCTACAACCAGTACATGATTCATCTCCATCTTATTTCTCATCCTTTTTCCTAATTCCAGCTGTTTCCTCTGTTGTTATTATATTACCCGGCATTTCTTAAGGGCGACTTCAGAAAAATCTAAAGAAAAACGAAAGACACTTCCTTTTTTACACTGTCTCGTTCAGATAAACCCTTGACAATGGTATGATCTTACCAAGTTCTTCTTTCATACGTTCCGACATGACTGCATCACCATCCACACAGATTTCTTCTGCAGTCTTTACACCGAATACAAGGCTTGCAAGTGCTCCCACTGTGATCGTTCCTTCACTGTTCTCCGGCTTTCCATCCATCAGCATCACACCCGAGAATTCTGTTCCCGTGATCATCACACAACGATTATTCTCTTCGATAATTGGATCCGTTACAGTAAAGCATGTACCCATAAATGATTGCAGGCGCAATGACATCAGCATTCTTCTGACATCTACGATACGGATCATGATCTTTGGTTTGCCGCCGTCTACCTCTTCCGCTTCTGCCGCGATCTTGATATCTGTAATTTTACCGTCTTTTTTGTAAATCTTTAATATTCCGCCATCACTTGCATATTCCTTGATCAGGCGTTCATAATACGCTGTGCTTCGTTTTGCATAAACCTGATATGACTGTGTCAGTTGTGCTTCCATATAAGCCGCCATCTCTTCTGCATCCGCATTCACTGCATCCGTTATAACCACGCCTTCTTCTGTTTCCTCCTCCGGATCATAATATGACCGGTTCTGTTCACATACCGTTCGGAAATCAAAGGGCAGATAAATGCTCTCCGATGCAGGCATCAGGAATGTAAACGTCTCTCCGTCTGCGTACATATCATTCAATGCCTGTTTCAACAATCCTGCCATATATCCACGTTTCCTGTAAGATTCTCTCGTTGCAACGGCGACGATATAATTCACATCTTTTTTACTGCCGTTCACCGCGAGTTCATATGGATTCAGATGCAGCATGGCCTGTATTTCTCCGCCCTCTTCTACTGCATAAATCTGATTGTCTTTTAGTTTTTCTTCATAATAATAATCAACAAAACTTTTGCTGTCTTCTGAAAACACTTCTTCATACAGCTTTTTCGTGTTCTGTTTTTCTTCTGTTTCCAGCTTTCTTATCTCCATTTTGTTTTTCCCTTTTTCTCTTATTTTTCTATCTGCTTCTGTGCATTTGCTGTCTATCCGCCTGCTTTTATCATTTTTGCGTTATCTAACTTTCCTGCACTTTCATACATCCGCCACAGCCGGCACATCCACCTTCTGAAGGTCCGACTCTGTAACTGTAATTAGCGATCGTATCCAGACTTGCAATTGCCTGTGAAGAAATCCCTTCTCCCGTTCCAGTAAAACCAAGTCCTTCTTCTGTCGTTGCCTTGATATTCACCTGATCCACCTCGATATGCAGTGCCTCTGCCACATTTTTCCGCATCTGTTCAATGTGCGGCGCCATCTTCGGCCGCTGTGCAATGATCGTTGCATCGATATTGCCGATCACATATAATTTCTCGTCGATCATGCTTCCCACTTCTTCCAAAAGCCTGATACTGGACGCACCTTTGTACGCCGGATCTGTATCCGGAAAATGCTTTCCTATATCACCAAGCGCTGCAGCCCCCAAAAGCGCATCCATGATTGCATGTAATAATACATCTGCATCCGAATGACCAAGAAGTCCTTTCTCGTAAGGGATCTTCACCCCACCAAGGATCAGATCTCTTCCTTCTACTAACTTGTGTACATCATATCCCATACCTACGCGCATATATTCTCCTCCTTATTTTTGTTTATCTTTTTGTTAATCTTTTATCTCACTGGTTTGTCATTTTCTGGCGTAGCGCTTTCTTCTGTTTCTTCCACCGGTTCTTCTGATTCATTTTCTTCTGTTGCTTTTACTTCTTCCGTCTCATTCTCAGATTCATTCATACGGCCCCTAATGCTGTCGTCCCGGTATTCCTTTTTCACCATCTTGATTCCGGATCCTACCAGCCAGTAAAGACCAATCAATGCGAATATTACGCCTGCCGCTATATAAAGTATATAATTCTCCGGTTTATCCGCAAGTGAACTGTTGATCAGCTTTTCTCCTAAATATATTACATATGCACCCGCAACAATGCGAATGAATAAACTACTCTTTGGTACCATCTTCGTTAACCTCCTATTCTTACCATATCTGTAGAATCCGCCAAAGCATCCGCAATGAACTGGCAGTGACAGTTCCTGCAGGCAGCAGTTTCTTTCGAACGCATGGCGATGTAAAATATTATAAACGATTTTACTTTTCTTGTATACTTTGTTAGGTAAATTGGGCATAAAAAAAGAACCGGATTCTTTTCCGACTCTCTTGCTGTGTATACCAATATACTTAGAACCTGCCACCTCCGAAAGCTGTCACTGGCAACTTTTACAGATGTATGGCAATAAAAAATAGCGGGAACTGGATTTGAACCAGCGACACCACGGGTATGAACCGTGTGCTCTAGCCAACTGAGCTATCCCGCCACAATCAATTTAGAAAATGTATGGGACCAATAGGGCTCGAACCTATGACCCTCTGCTTGTAAGGCAGATGCTCTCCCAGCTGAGCTATGATCCCATATAATTTGTCGTCTCTCTCGAACCGACTTCGTTAGTATAGCATTGGTTTCGTGGAAAGTCAACACCTTTTTTCAAATTTTTTAAATAATTTCTACAATTGATATTTAATTTATTAACTGGGTTGACCTCTCGGTCCTTGAAGAACGCAGTATAAGGCACTTAATTCTTCAGGCATCCGATACCCACGGAATAAAAGTTGGGTATCCTTTCCAGTGAATGTGGAGAAGGTGTTAGTAATACTAAAGGGGCAAAATTCTGCGTTAGGTATTCAAAATTTGACTGTTTGAGGCGTATGCCGAGTTTCAAATTTTGAATGCCTGCTTTTAGCAGAATTTTGCCCCTTTAGTATTACCCGCCGACGGAACCTGAACAGGAAAGGATTCCTAACTTTTATTCCGGTCCGAGTAGCCGTCGCCTGATAAATTAAATACCAATTCTATACGATTCCCTGAGCTGTCATAGCATCTACAACTTTTTCAAATCCTGCAATGTTAGCTCCGGCAACATAGTTACCTTCCATTCCGTAACGTTTTGCAGCATCGTCCATGTTGTGGCAGATGTTTACCATGATGTTCTTCAGTTTTGCATCTACTTCTTCAAATGTCCAGCTAAGTCTCTCGCTGTTCTGTGACATTTCAAGTGCAGATGTAGCAACACCACCAGCGTTTGCAGCTTTACCAGGTGCAAAGATCACACCATTCTCCTGCAGATACTGTGTTGCTTCTAATGTAGTAGGCATGTTAGCACCTTCGCATACAGCTACGCATCCGTTAGCAACTAACTGTTTTGCATCTTCAAGGTGAAGTTCGTTCTGTGTAGCACATGGAAGAGCAAGGTCAACCTTAACAGACCATACACCGCGTCCCTCATGATATTCTGAATTAGGACGGTAGTTCTTGTACTCTGTCAGTCTTGCACGTTTTACTTCTTTGATTTCTTTTAATGCTGCAACGTCGATTCCGTCCGGATCATATACCCATCCTGTAGAATCACTTGCTGTTACAACTTTAGCTCCAAGCTGCTGAGCTTTCTGGATTGCATAGATTGCAACGTTACCAGCTCCGGAAACTGCAACTGTCATTCCCTTGATGTCTTTTCCGTTGATCTTTAATAATTCTTCTGTTAAGTAGAGAAGTCCATATCCTGTAGCTTCTGTTCTTGCTAAAGATCCGCCGTAGCTTAATCCTTTTCCTGTCAGAACACCTTCATACAGGCCTCTGATTCTCTTGTACTGACCGAACATGTAACCAATCTCTCTTGCACCTGTTCCGATGTCTCCTGCAGGAACATCTGTGTCAGCTCCGATATATTTGCAAAGTTCTGTCATAAAGCTCTGGCAGAATGCCATTACTTCTCTGTCTGATTTTCCCTTAGGATCGAAGTCAGAACCACCTTTACCTCCGCCGATTGGAAGTCCTGTCAGTGAGTTCTTGAAGATCTGCTCAAATCCAAGGAATTTGATGATACCAAGGTTTACAGATGGGTGCAGACGTAATCCTCCTTTGTATGGTCCGATTGCGCTGTTAAACTGTACACGGTATCCTGTATTAACCTGAACCTGTCCTTTATCGTCTACCCATGGAACACGGAATTTGATCTGTCTTTCAGGTTCAACAAGTCTTTCAAGAAGAGCGTCTTTTCTGAATTTCTCCTCGTTAGCCTCTACAACAACTCTTAATGACTCTAATACCTCTTTTACTGCCTGGTGGAATTCTGGCTCTGCAGGATTCTTAGCTACTACTTTCTCCAGTACTTCATCAACATATGACATAGCTTTCTACCTCCTAAAATAATATACGTATCCTTTTCAAAAGCGTCCCTGTCCAACAATTTGTCCAAATGCTGCGATCCAGCCGCCGACTGTTTTTTCTACACGCTTTGGAATAAAAAAAGCAGATGACTTACGCCATCTGTTTTTCCCTGACGCCTTTGTCCTTTACTATTGTAAAGCAAACAAGTGTATCTGGCAAGATATTTTTTACAGTTTTTATTATTTTTTGCAACTTTTTACAAAACCCTTGCAGATTTTGCAAGGGTTTTGTGCTTTTTCTCATGTTATATTCATTTTTATGAAACAGATTGCGCTCTAAATTGCATTTATTATAATACAAGGATGCCAATTTTCATCTCATTACCGGAAGTCTCAGACACCTGAACATTCATTATTTGAAGTATTTTACTCCTGATTCGAAGATCTTCATATCCTGTTCTCCGTAAATGTTCATTGCCACACTTCTGTTTCTTCTTTCTGAATGCGCCATCTTACCAAGTACACGTCCGTCCGGGCTTGTAATACCTTCGATCGCACAGTAAGAACCGTTGACATTCCATTCTTCGTTCATTGTGATATTTCCTTCTGGATCACAGTACTGTGTTGCAACCTGGCCATTTTCGAATAACTTGTCCAGCCATTCTTTATTTGCAACAAATCTTCCTTCACCATGAGATGCAGGGTTGGTGTATACTCCGCCAAGTTCTGCTTCTCTGAGCCATGGAGATTTGTTCGTTACTACTTTTGTATAGACCATCTTGGAGATATGGCGGCCGATCGTGTTGTATGTAAGTGTCGGTGAATCCGGCTGCTGTCCTGTAATCTCTCCGCTTGGTACCAGACCAAGCTTGATCAGAGCCTGGAATCCGTTACAGATACCAAGTGCCAGTCCGTCACGCTCATTCAATAATTTTTCTACCGCTTCTTTCATCTTCGCATTCTTAAATGCTGTTGCGAAGAATTTTGCTGATCCGTCCGGTTCGTCACCTGCACTGAATCCACCTGGGAACATGATGATCTGTGACTGTTCGATCGCTTTTTCAAATACTTCTACAGAATCAACGATATCAGATGCACTCATATTTCTGAATACTTTTGTGATCACCTTTGCTCCTGCTCTTTCGAATGCTTTCGCACTGTCATATTCACAGTTTGTTCCAGGCATTACCGGGATAAATACGGTCGGCTGAGCGATCTTGTGGTCACAAATATAAATATCAGATGTATCATATAATCCTGTCTCCACCTTCGCATCCTGTCCTTCCGCTCCGGAATTGGTCGGGAATACTTTTTCCAGTGTTTCTTCCCATGCAGATACTGCTTCGTCTAACGCAATCTTCACATCGTTATATTCAATAGCTGCGCTGTCTGTTACTTCACCAATTACAGTATAAGTAATTCCAAGTTCAGATACCTTATCAGCCGGTACTTCTGCGATGATATCTCCGAATGCCGGTGCAAATAAGTCTCTTGCGTCTACATCGTGCTCGATCTTCACACCCATGCCGTTACCGAATGCCATCTTGCTGACTGCTGCCGCAATACCATGTCTGTCCAGTGCATAAGCTGCTACGATCTTACCGCTGTGGATATCTTCTGTAAATTTACCGTACTGATCCATAACTTTCTCGTATACAGGAATGTCGTAATTATCTGTCTCAATACGAAGCCATACCAGTTTATCTCCGGCTTTCTTAAGTTCCGGTGTGATAATGTCTTTCTCTTTTGCAATGTCCACTGCGAAAGATACCAGTGTCGGTGGTACATCGATGTCTTCGAATGTTCCTGACATACTGTCCTTTCCACCGATGGATGGAAGTCCGTATCCAAGCTGTGCACTGTAAGCTCCGAGAAGAGCTGCGAACGGCTGACTCCATCTGTGTGGATCTTCTGTCATACGACGGAAATATTCCTGGAATGTGAAACGGATCTTGCTGTAATCGCCACCTGCTGCAACGATCTTTGCGATAGACTCTGTCACTGCATAGATTGCTCCGTGATACGGGCTCCATGTTGACAGATATGGATCAAATCCGTAACTCATCATACTTACGGTATCGCAGTCTCCTGTTAATACCGGAAGCTTGGCAACCATTGCCTGCGTCTCTGTCTTCTGATATTTTCCACCGTGCGGCATGAATACAGAAGCTGCTCCGATGGATCCGTCGAACATTTCTACCAGACCTTTCTGTGAGCATACATTCAGGTCTTTTAACATACCAAGCCATTTTTCTCTTACGTCTTTTACTTCTTCTCTTACGAGGATGCTGTCTTTTCTGTTCGGGATATCAACCGCTACAGTTGTCTCCTGGTGTGCTCCGTTGGTATCAAGGAATGCACGTGAAAGATTTACGATCTCTTTTCCTCTCCATGAAAGGACCAGTCTTGGATCTTCTGTTACGACAGCCACCTTTGTTGCTTCCAGGTTCTCTTCGGATGCATATTTCATAAATTCATCTACATCTTTTGGATCTACAACAACTGCCATACGTTCCTGTGATTCAGAGATCGCGATCTCTGTTCCGTCAAGGCCGGCATATTTCTTAGGTACTTTATCAAGGTCGATCTGAAGTCCGTCTGCAAGTTCTCCGATAGCAACAGATACTCCGCCTGCTCCGAAGTCGTTACATTTTTTGATCAGCTTGCTGACTTCTTCTCTTCTGAATAATCTCTGGATCTTTCTTTCTGTAGGTGCATTACCTTTCTGTACTTCTGCTCCACAGGTCTCGATAGACTCTTCTGTATGTACTTTGGAAGATCCGGTTGCTCCACCGCATCCGTCACGTCCGGTACGTCCGCCGAGAAGGATAATGATATCTCCCGGATCCGAAGTTTCTCTGATGACTGCACGTCTTGGTGCTGCCCCGAGTACTGCTCCGATCTCCATACGTTTTGCAACATAATTCGGATGATAGATCTCTTTTACTGCTCCGGTTGCCAGTCCGATCTGGTTACCATAAGAGCTGTATCCGTGTGCTGCTTCTCTAACCAGTTTCTTCTGTGGAAGCTTTCCTTTTAATGTATCTTTTACAGATACGGTTGGATCAGCGGCTCCTGTAACACGCATTGCCTGGTATACATATGTACGTCCTGACAGTGGGTCACGGATGGCTCCTCCGAGGCAGGTAGCAGCTCCACCGAATGGCTCGATCTCTGTCGGATGGTTATGTGTCTCGTTCTTGAAGTTCACAAGCCACTCTTCTTCCACACCGTCTACTTCGATCGGCACAACGATACTGCATGCATTGATCTCATCGGATTCTTCCTGATCCTGTAATTTTCCTTCACGTTTTAATTTTCTCATTGCCATCAGTGCAAGATCCATCAGGCAGACAAATTTGTCTTCTCTTCCTTTGAAGATCTCGCTGTGATCAGCGATGTACTGTTTGTAAGTCTCTTCCATCGGCTCTCTGTAATCGCCGTCGCCGAATGAAACGTCTGTAAGTTCTGTCGAGAATGTTGTATGACGGCAGTGATCTGACCAGTATGTATCCAGAACGCGGATCTCTGTCATGGAAGGATCTCTGTCTTCTTCTGATTTAAAATAATTCTGGATATGCTGGAAGTCCTTAAATGTCATGGCAAGTCCGAGAGAATCATATAATTCTTTTAACTTGCTTTCTTCCATATCTTTGAATCCGTCAAAGATTTTTACATCTGCCGGCTCATCAAATACGGTAACTAATGTCTCCGGCTTTTCGCCCTGTGCTTCTCTGGAATCTACAGGGTTGATGCAGTGTTCTTTGATTGCTTCAAATTCTTCATCTGATAAGCTGCCTTCTCCTCCATGGATCACATAAGTTGTCGCGGTACGGATGACCGGCTGCTCGTCTTCTTTGATGAACTGAATACACTGAACAGCGGAATCCGCTCTCTGGTCAAACTGTCCCGGAAGGAATTCTACAGAAAAGATTCTGCTTCCTTCTTCTGCCGGAAATTCTTCTTTATATAATGTATCTACAGGTGGTTCAGAAAAGATGCCATTACATGCTTTCTCAAATGTCTCATCGGATACATTTTCCACATCGTAGCGAATCAGTACACGAACACTGTCCACGTCTTTGATTCCAAGATAGCTGCGGATCTCAGTCTTAAGCTCCTTGGCTTGTACATCAAATCCTGATTTTTTCTCCACGTACACTCTTTTTACATTGCTCATAAGTAATCCTCCATAAATGAATTTTTACACACTTTCTATTGTTAGTATAACACAACAATCATTATTTAATACAATTAATATATCTAAACGCTTTTATAACCTGTACTTATTAATCCTTTATCATTTTCATTCCCGTCAATCCATTTTTACAGATTTACGATTCCTCTGGCTTTTTATAATATTTTTTAATAACGAACAATACGATCCATATCACTACCAGCACCGCTCCAAATACCTCACTGATACGGATCACCATATCAGAAAAGAATCCTTCCGGCAGCATCCGGATCATATAATCAGTCTCCGGATTGAATATCCATAGATTATTGGTAAAAAACAGTTTATGAAAAATCGTAAAACACGTCGTAAAATCTATACTGAAAGCAATGCCAAGCAGTACACCTATGACCAGCCATACACCAAGTGCAATCGAATATGCCCTGCAAAAAAGTCTCTTCCAGTCTTTTTCCCGCTTTTTAAACATCGTCAGTATGGCTGCAGCTACAATCAGGCAAACTCCCCCGACCTTAATACCTCCCAGGAATAGATTCCTGACATCTCGCATATGCAGCCGGTCTCTTTCATTGAAGAAATCCTGCTCTTTTCCTTCCACCGTTGTTACAACTGACAGCTTCTCTTCTTTTCCGATCAGATAGTTCATCATATGTTCTGTCACGTACATGACATGGTCGATGTTCATATCCAGATCTTCTGTCACTTCATATTTCTGGTATTCTTTTTTGTAAAATCCATAATGACTGTCTCCATATACTGCCGCCCAGATACTGAATGCAAGTGCTGCGATCACTGCACACATCATGGCCACAACCGATATGAGCGTTGTTAATTTCTTCAAGTTTTTTTCCTCCTGTTCTTCATTATTATAACACTTCTATTGTAAATACGGTTGTAATTTTCTTTCATTTCACTTATAATACAGTTAAGATTCATTAGGAGGACTTATCATGGATATTAACTATGAGTTATATAAAGTATTTTACTATGTAGCTTCCACCTTAAGCTTTTCGGAAGCTTCCAAGCAGTTGTTTATCTCGCAGTCGGCTGTCAGCCAGTCGATCAAGGCATTGGAGAAAAAGCTGGATCAGACCTTATTCATCCGAAGCACCAAGAAAGTACGTCTTACTACCGAAGGAGAGATTCTTCTGCGCCATATCGAACCGGCGATCAGCCTGATCAAGCGTGGGGAAAGCCAGCTTCTCGATGTCGGCGCACGCGGAGGACAGCTTCACATCGGAGCCAGTGATACGATCTGCCGTTATTTCCTGGTGCCTTATCTGGAACGCTTCCACCGGGAATTTCCGGGAGCGCATATCAAGGTTACGAATGCGACATCGATCCGCTGCGTAGAACTCCTGGAGACCGGGCAGGTGGATCTGATCGTTGTCAATTCACCGAATTCCTATCTCGGAAATGTTCCGAATGTGAAAAAGATCAAAGATTTCCAGGATGTGTTCATTGCCAATGAAGCATTTAAAGAATTAAAAGGAAAGAAGGTTTCTTTCAAAGAACTTCTGGACTACCCGATCCTTATGCTGGACAGAAAGAGTACAACCAGTGAATATCTGCACAACCTGTTTCTTCAGAATCAGCTGGATCTGGTTCCGGAGATCGAACTCAGCAGTAATGACCTTCTGATCGACCTTGCCCGCATCGGACTTGGAATCGCATTTATTCCGGATTTCTGTCTTTCCCAGACAGCCGATTCGGATTCTCTGTTCATTGTTGAGACGAAGGAATCGCTTCCGGAACGCGAACTTGTCATTGCGCATAACGAGAAGGTTCCGGTATCCAAAGCCGCACAGGAGTTTTTATCTTATTTTTAATATGTTTACAAACTCTTTTTCCTGCCAAAGTATCCCTGGAGAACTACCGGTGGCAGCTACTTTTATTTACTTTCGCATAAAATACCATGTGGCATATGTCCCTCATGGTATTTTTTCCTATCATATTGTTCTATAATATATTGTTCTATAATATATTTTTCTGATTCTGCTTACCTCTTATCCATCTGTTCTTCCTTCCAGAACCCTGCTATCTTTTCTTCGATATTTTCACTGTTACAGATCTGGAAATCATTCCACTCCCTCGGAAACACCTCCTGGCACCGCCGGTCCATAAAACGTTCATCCAAAAGTGCAATCACCCCTCTGTCCTGATCAGTCCGGATGACTCGTCCTGCCGACTGTAGCACCTTATTCATGCCCGGATACAAATAAGCATAATCGAATCCATTCAGATTCTTCCGGTCAAAATAATACTTTAAAAGTTCCCGTTCCAGACACACCTGCGGAAGTCCTGTCCCGATGATCATTGCCCCGATCAGTTTATCTTCCGTCAGATCAATTCCTTCTGAAAAAATACCACCCATCACACAGAAGCCGATCAGGCTGTGTGCTCTTTCCTGTTCGAATTTTTTCAGGAATTCTTCCCGTTCCTGCTCCGTCATATATTGAGACTGTACTGCAACTTCAATCTGTTCCTGCGGCAGTTCCATGAATGCTTCCCACACTTCTTCCAGAAATCGGTAGGACGGGAAAAAGGCAAGATAATTTCCTGTTCTTCCTTTTATCACACGCATTATATATTCTGCATACTTACGGTACATCTCCGGTCCGCGTCTGGTATACTTCGTGCTGACATCATTTCCCAGAAGCAGTAATCTTTTGCTTTGTTCAAATGGAGATTCTGCATAGATCGCATAATCATCCTTTGCCGCAGATAACAGTTTCTTATAATAATTAATTGGAAGAAATGTTGCCGAAAACAATATCGTACTATTTCCTTTTCCCATATATTCCTGCAGGCATCCCGCCGGATTGACACAGAACAGATGCAGGTAAAACTTTCCTTCTTCACTTAGTTCTGAATAAATCAGATAATTTTCATCCAGCCGGTCATGAATATATATGAAATTACGGATACCAAAGTAAAACTCCAGTACCCCTTTCCGTATTACTTCATCTTTACAGTCTTCTATAAACTCTTCCAGCTTTGTCATCAAAGACAATAGCTTAATATACACATGTGACACACTATTCAGTATCTGGCAGCCGTCACATTCTCTTTTTAACTCCAGAAGCTGCTTATTGCAGCTCTCCAACGCCGAGACAAGTTTCGGTTCTCCGTATTTTACCAGCTTTTTGATTTTCAGAAAATCTTCCTTGCAAATACTGGTGCTGTACATGATTCTCCCACGTTCGACCAGATTGTGTGCCTCATCGATCAGAAACAGATATTCTCCTTTGACGCCGTCTCCGAAAAAGCGTTTCAGATGTGCATTCGGATCAAAGACGTAATTATAATCACATATAACCGCATCTACCCACTGCGATACATCCAGTGCCATTTCAAACGGACACACATTCCATTTCCTTGCCTGTTCTTCCAGCACTTCCCGGCTCATCTCATCTGTCGATGTGAGCAGTTCATAAACAGCAGCATTTACACGGTCAAAATGTCCTTTGGCATATGGACATGCATCCGGATTACAGATAGTTTCCTCACAGAAACAGATCTTTTCTTTTGCCGTCAATGTGATGACTTTCATCTTCAGATCCTGCTTCCTCAGGATCTCGAATGCCTGACTTGCCACCGTTCTGGTGATCGTCTTCGCCGTCAGATAAAAGATCTTTTCTCCCAGTTCTTCCCCGACTGCTTTCACCGCCGGAAATACGGCCGCCATTGTCTTGCCGACTCCGGTCGGTGCCTGGATAAATAATTTCTTTTTTCTCAAAATTGTCCTGTATACCGACGCAACCAGTTTCTTCTGTCCGTCTCTATATTCGAATGGGAATTCCACTGTTTTGATTGAAGCATTTCTCTTTGCTCTCCATTCCATCTGGTATCTTGCCCATTTTTCATATTCTGATACAAGTTCTTCGAACCATTTCTTAAGTTCTGCCCGGGTATATACCTCCTGGAATCTCCGGATTTCTTCGGTATCTAAATTACAATACGTCATCTGTACTCCGATTTCTTCCAGATTTTTCTGTTCTGCATAGATATAGGCATAGCATTTTGCCTGAGCCAGATGTAAAAGCTGCGGTTCTTTCAGACGTTTCAAATCCTTAAATACTCCTTTGATCTCGTCGATCACCACACGCTTCGGAAGTTCTATGATCCCGTCCGCTCTTCCTTCTACACTCAGGATAAATCCATCGCACGCTATCTGATACTTTAACGGGACCTCTGCACGGTACTCTGCCCCCTGCTGTCTCTGGATTTTCCGGTGTATCCGGCCGCCCTGCTGCATAGCCTCCTTATCTGCCCCGCCGGTCCGGTTGTCAATGTCTCCATGTCTCAATATAAATTCCACCAGATTCCGCACTGAAATGCGGATACATGGTTGTTCCAGATTCATGATCTGCTCTCCCCCAATCGTTCTTCATACATCGGTCGAACCGCTCCCGTCATCCCTGCGATCATATCGATCACCGTCATGATATCTCCGCTCCGGTTCTTCTGATAAGCATGGTAGCTTCCCTGAATGCAAAAACTCAACATCACGTTCATCGCCGTATCTTCTTCAAACTCCGGATATTTTTCAAAAATCATCTGCTTGATACTCCGCTCAATACTGTCCGCGAAATGATTTGCCTGACTGCCGGAAAATAATATTGCCGTCAGAGAATTCTGAGATATATAGGCCATCAGAAGTTCCCTTGCGAATTCTGCCGGATGCTCCAGAAGATATTCCGGATGCTGAATACTGTTCGCAATCGACTGTACCACTTCTTCTTCCATCGCATCTGACAGATCGTAGATATCTTTATAATGTGCATAAAAGGTAGACTTATTGATCCTTGCACTTTCACATAATTCTTTTACTGTTATCTTTTCCAGAGGTTTTCTGGAACGCAGTTCGATAAATGCATTCTTGATTCCCCGCTCTGTTTTCTCAATCCTAAGATCCATTTCATTTTCTCACTTTCCCGACACTTTTTCCCATTCGTCGGTTATCCACCCATTCGTCGGTTTTGTCGGTGGATACCTTCTCGCATTTCTCTTATAATATGATTATAGATCAAAAAAGCAACTACTGTCCATTATCTTTTCGGCAGTTAATTATTTACGTTGCATTTTTACGGAGGTTAATATGGATTTTTACGGATTTTACACAGGAAAAATATTCGACGCCTATGAATTTCTCGGCGCACACCCGGACAAAGACGGAACCACATTCCGTACCTTTGCACCTGCTGCATCACGCATTACAGTCATTGGGGAATTTAACGACTGGCAGGAATGGGAACTTAATAAAACTTATGACGGAAATTTCTGGGAATGTTATGCCAAAGGTGCAAAGCCGGGCATGATGTACAAGTACCGCATCTACAGACAGGACGGAAACTGCGTAGAGCACTGCGATCCTTACGGCTTCGGCATGGAACTCCGTCCGAACTTCGCGTCTATCATCCGCGACCTGTCCCATTACAAATTCAAAGACAGCAAATGGATGCAGAAGCGTTCAGTATGCAAGGACAAACCACTCAATATCTACGAACTGCATTTCGGCTCATTTAAGAAGCCTTCTGAAAAGGCAGACGACTGGTACACTTATGTAGAAATGATCGACATCCTGATCCCTTATCTTAAGGAAAATGATTATAACTATATCGAGATCATGCCGCTCAGCGAACACCCGTGTGACGAATCCTGGGGATATCAGAATACTGGATTCTTCAGCCCGACATCACGCTATGGAACTGCCGAAGAACTGATGAAATTCATTGATGCCTGCCACAAGAACGACATCGGTGTGATCATGGATTTCGTGCCGGTACATTTTGCCGTTGATCATTATGCACTGGCCGATTATGACGGAACTTCACTTTATGAATATCCACATCAGGATGTTGGTGTCAGCGAATGGGGAAGCTGCAACTTCATGCATTCCAGAGGCGAGGTCCGAAGCTTCCTGCAGTCTGCTGCGAACTACTGGTTAAGCGTATATCATGTGGACGGAATCCGTATGGATGCAATCAGCCGTATCATTTACTGGCAGGGTGAACCGGCAAGAGGTGTCAACAATAATGCAGTAGACTTTATTCGTGAAATGAACCGCGGATTAAAAACACTGCACCCGACAGCTATGCTCTCTGCCGAGGATTCTACTTCTTTCGAAGGCGTAACAAAACCTGCTGATCAGGGCGGACTTGGATTCGATTACAAATGGGATATGGGCTGGATGAACGATACACTTGACTACTTCCGCACCGCACCGGAATACAGAAGCCGCGATTATCACAAGCTTACGTTCTCCATGATGTACTATTATAACGATGTTTTCCTTCTTCCGCTTTCACATGACGAGGTGGTTCACGGAAAGGCAACCATCGCCCAGAAAATGCATGGAGAATACGAAGAGAAATTCCCACAGGCACGTGCCTTCTATATGTACATGTATGCACATCCTGGAAAGAAATTAAACTTCATGGGGAATGAGATCGGACAGCTCCGTGAATGGGATGAAAAACGTGAACAGGACTGGGATATCCTGAAGTATCCAATTCACGATGCATTCCATCACTTCATGCAGAAACTGAATCATCTGTATATGACAACTCCGGCTCTTTCCGCAAAAGACTATGAAAACGCCGGTTTCCATTGGCTGGACTGTCATCAGGAAGAACGCTGTATCTACGCTTTTGAAAGAACGGATGGCAAAGAACGTATTGCCGCTGTCTTTAATTTCTCGGATGAGGATCAGGAAGGATATGAGCTTCCAATAACGGATACAAAGGAACTGGAAGTGATTCTGGCTAGTGATGATGTAACATTTGGAGGAAGCAAGAAGTATACAAAGAAGAAAGTGAAGGTTACGGACGGGAAGGCTGTGCTGGATCTTTCGGCTTATTCGGCGGTGTATTATTCGATTGCTGTTTAATGCATTAAGCGACGGCTGCCCAGACCGGAATAAAAGTTAGAAATCCTTTATTCCGGTCCGCGTAACCGGTCTGATGAACTAAATAGCAATTTACTTCTTCTTCCTCGGCACCACATGCACCGCACCGCCCTCGAGTTCCTCGAGTGCCTCTCCGATTCCCTCATTATATGTCGGATGTGACCGCATTCCTTTCAGCATCTGCTTTACAGTCAGTCCATTCGTGATTGCTGTCACGAATTCTCCGATCATATCGGTCGCTCTGGCACACATCATCTGTGCTCCCAGGATCCTGCCGGTTGCTTCTTCGGCTACGACTTTGATGAAGCCGCGCTCTTCCTGTGTAATGATAGATTTACCATTTGCGCTCATGATGAATTTACCACATTTTACGGCAATTCCTTTTTCTTTCGCCTGGTCTTCTGTTATTCCGGCAGATGCAATCTCCGGATCTGTATAAACGCATCCTGGAACGATACTCAGATCTATGGATGGTTCTTTTCCGGCAAGCTTTTCAGCTACAACCATTCCCTGTGCGCTTGCCGCGTGTGCAAGCTGTGCACCAAAGATCAGATCACCGATTGCATAGACTCCCGGGATACTGGATTCGAAGTTTTCGTTCACCAGCACACGTCCGCATTCCATATCCGGTTTTACATTTTCTCCGAACAGGCCATCTGTATTCGGACAGCGTCCCACTGCACACAGCACATACTCTGCTGTTACTTCCTGTTCCTTTTCTTTCTCTATATAGTGACAGGTACAGGTCTCTCCTTCTACTGTTACGCCCTGTACTGCCGCAGAAGTATGAATATCAATGCCTCGCTTTTTCAGGATCATCTTCAGATTCTGGCTGATCTCTTTGTCCATGTTCGGCACTAATTTTGGCATTGCTTCCAGGATCGTAATCTTACATCCGAGACTCGCATATACGGTAGCGAATTCCACACTGATCACGCCTCCTCCGATGATGATCAGACTCTTTGGAGCTTCTTTCATCGCAAAAAGTGCGTCACTGGTCAGGACTCTTTCATTGTCCATTCCCGGGATTGGCAGTATCAGTGGTTTTGAACCGCTGGCAAGGATAATATTTTCCCCTTCTATCACCGTATCATCCGCTGTACTTTCTGCTATTGTTGAATCTTCCTCATCTTCCACTTTCTTCTGAATCCGCACCTTTTTCTCTTCCAGAAGCGTACCTTTTCCTTCATACACATCTACGCCGTTTGCCTTCAGAAGCTGCTCGACACCCTGTACCAGTTTGTCCGTTGTTTCTTCTTTATAAGCAACGATCTTTCCATAGTCATATGTTACATCCGAAGCTGATACTCCGAATCGTTCTGCTTCTTTCATCTCTCTGTATAACGAAGACGCATGGATCATTGCTTTTGCCGGGATACATCCACGGTTCAGGCAGGTTCCGCCCGCTCTTCGTTCTTCTATAATGGCCGTCTTAAGTCCGAGTTTTGCTGCTTTGATCGCAGCTACATATCCCCCCGGTCCGGCACCGATTACTATCACACCATATTTTCCGCTCATTTCATTTTCCTCCTGTAAAATCTGCATTTTTACTAGGTTTTTATCACATGTTCATTCACCAGTTCCATCTACAGAACCTGCCACTGGCAGCTTCTTCCGAACGCATGGCGATTCAAAATTACACTTCATCTACAAGTCAGATAATATTTCATCTGCAAAATTATTCCATCTTTATAACTCTGACTCCTGAATCCACGCGATCACATCATTCATCATATTCTCAATTGTCTTATCCTTCGACCAGAATAATCCAAGCTGTACACACATGGTCTCTTTGCGGTATTTGATTCCTTTTAAGAACTTTGGAATCGCTTCCGCCAGCTCGATATTCAGTGCATCGGAATAGACTTCCACATCTTTGATCTTTCCTGCTTCTACCTGAAACTGTAACGTAAGTCCTCCCCATGCAAATCTGTGGCTCAGTTCGTACTGGAAATCCAGTTTTCTTCCATACAGCCATTTCCATGATGAAAAATGTGCAATCTTTTCTTCCATCTTGGCTGCATCCAGATCTTCCATCTTCTTTTCTTCTGCTTTCAGCCCATAGACCTCTTCGAACGATTCACGAAGTGCTTTCTTTAACTCTTCCAACGTCAGTTCCGGAAGGTATTCTTTCAGATTCGTCACTCTGGATTTCACAGAATCCACACCTTTGGATTTTAACTTATCTTTAGATACGGTCAGATATCTGGACAGTGTTTCCATATTTACATCTACCATGATGGTTCCGTGATGATAGCAGTGCTTTTCCTGTTCGTAAAATGCATTACCGGAAAATTTCTTTCCATCGATCAGGATGTCATTTCTTCCGGATTTCTCTGCCTTTAATCCCAGCCGTCCCATTGCATTTATGATTACCTGTAACTGCTTTTCTAGGCTGTATTCATCTTTATTGACCAGAAATGTAAAGTTCAGATTGCCCAGATCATGATAGACTGCCCCGCCTCCGGAAAGTCTTCTTGCGAGGTGTCCGTTCTCTTCTTCTAATTTTGTAACTTTACATTCTTTCCATGCGTTCTGGTTACGCCCGATCACAACGGTATTCTGATTCTGCCAGAGATACAGAATACACTCTTTATCCTCACAGTGGAGGAGTAAATACTCCTCCACTGCAAGATTCTTGTATGGGTTCACCTGATTGCTTTCTATATACGTAAGCTTTGTGACCATAACTGTTCCTCTCTTCAATTTTTTACCAACGCGGGTTCTCCCCGAAACCCGTTTATCGCTTCCAATCATTCTCAGATATGAAATCTGTTAACATTTCTTATCCCGTTAAAACTCGTAACGCAGATGCGGATGTCTTGCCGCATTGACTTCATCCAGTCTTGTCACCGGAGTCGTCACAGGAGCCTGGTGTAATTTTTCAGGATCTGTTCCTGCCAGTTCGTATAACTTACGGAATACTGCGATCGCATCATCCAGCGTTTCTTTCGATTCGGTCTCGGTTGGCTCTACCATCAGTGCTTCATCCACGATCAATGGAAAATACATTGTAGGCGGATGAATACCATTGTCCAGCAGACCTTTTGCGATATCCATTGCCGAGATACCGGTCTTCTTTTTCAGATCTGCAAGACTCATAACAAATTCATGCATGCAGATTTCATCATATGCCATCGGATACAGATCTTTTAATTTGTTCATCATGTAGTTGGCATTCAGTACTGCATTCTGACTTGCTTCCGGGATGCCTTCTCTTCCGAGTGTCTTGATATAGGTCAGAGCCTTTACTACTACAAGGAAGTTGCCGTAGAAGCTCTTCATCTCACCGATACTATTTGCCGGTTTTTCCAGATGTAACGTCTCTTCACCTTCCACCAGATAAGATGGCAAGAAGTCAGATAACATCTCCTTACATCCGACCGGGCCGCTTCCCGGGCCGCCGCCGCCATGTGGTGTGGAGAATGTCTTGTGAAGATTCAGATGGATAACATCGAATCCCATATCGCCAGGACGTACCGTGCCCATAACTGCATTTAAGTTTGCCCCGTCATAATAGCAGAGGCCGCCGCATTCATGGATGATATCTGTAATCTCCAGAATGTTCTTATCAAAGAGACCGACTGTGTTCGGATTGGTAAGCATCAGTCCTGCTACATCGTCTCCTGCTGCCTCTCTTAATTTCTCAATATCTACGCCTCCATCCGGTGCAGATGGAATGCTGACAACTTTATATCCGGCCATCGCTGCACTTGCCGGGTTCGTTCCGTGTGCGGAATCCGGTACAAGAATCTTCGTACGCTTCTCGTCTGATCGGCTTTCGTGATAAGCCTTGATCAGAAGCAGTCCGGTGAACTCCCCGTGAGCTCCGGCTGCCGGCTGCAATGTCATGCGATCCATTCCCGTGATCTCACACAGGGAATTTTCAATCTCTCCGATGACTTCCAGACACCCCTGTACGGTATGTTCCGGCTGTAATGGATGGATTTCTGTAAATCCAGGCAGTGACGCCATATCTTCATTGATCTTTGGATTATACTTCATCGTACATGATCCAAGTGGATAGAACCCGTCATTCACGCCGTGTGATTTCTTTGCGAGTTCTGTATAGTGTCTGCTCAATTCACCTTCGGACAATTCCGGAAGGTGAAGCAGCTGTTCTCTTTTATCTTTTTCTTCCGGTAAGTAGATTTCTACATCTGATGCCGGTAACAGGTCGCAGCCTCTTCCCGGTCTGCTTTTTTCAAATATTAACATCCCTGCACCTCCCTTAAGATATGGACTGCCTGATCCATCTCTTCTTTTGTATTGACCTCGGTGCAGCACCATAGAATATGATGCTCATCTAACGGATATCCGCCAAGGATTCCTTCTTCTTCCAATGCTCTTAATATCTTATCCGAATCCACTTCTGATCTGGTGACAAATTCATGGAAGAACTCTGCCTGGTTACAAACTGTCAGACCGATCTCTTCCAGTTTCTCTGCAAAATAATGTGCTTTAGACATAGACAGAATTGCTGCCTGTCTGACACCTTCATTTCCCATCGTTGCAAGATAAACACCGACTGCCAGTGCACAAAGTGCCTGGTTCGAACAGATATTGCTGGAAGCTTTTTCTCTCCGGATGTGCTGCTCTCTTGCCTGAAGTGTCAGTACATAACCAGTCTTTCCGTTATGATCGACCGTCTCACCAACAATTCTTCCAGGGAGCTTTCTCATCATCGCTTCCTTACTTGCCATAAATCCAAGATAAGGTCCGCCGAATCCGAGAGAAAGTCCGAGCGGCTGTCCTTCTCCGACTGCCACGTCTGCCCCGTATTCTGCCGGAGTCTTGATTACTCCCAGAGAAATCGGATTCACTCCCATCACATATTTGGCTCCTGCCTCATGTGCGATCTTGCCGATCTCTTCTGCGTCTTCCAGATTACCGTAATAGTTCGGATGCTGGATATATACGCAGGCTGTCTGCGCATCGATATGTTCTTTTAAATATTCTTTGTCCGTCAGTCCGTCTTTTTCCGGAATGACTTCCAGTTCCATTCCATTTCCGAAGCAGTAAGTCTCTACCACTTCCAGTACATATGGCGGAACCGTTCCCGAGATCAGTGCTTTGTGTCTCTTTCTGTCCTGACACATCGCAACACCTTCTGCCGCTGCAGTTGCACCGTCATATACAGATGCATTGGATACATCCATTCCGGTCAGGTCGCAGATCATCGTCTGATATTCGAAGATCGACTGTAAGATTCCCTGACTGATTTCTGCCTGATATGGCGTATATGCCGTCAACAGGTTTTCTTTGGATGTCACATTTTTTACCATTGCCGGGATAAAATGTCTGTAAGCTCCGGCTCCGCGGAAGATCGTCTTGAACACCTGGTTCTTCTCTGCGATCTGCTCCATCTCACGCCGCACTTCAAACTCTGACTTTCCATTCGGAATATTCAGTTCCCCTTTTAATTTTACTTCTTCCGGAATATGTGCGAATAAGTCCTCGATGGACGAATAGCCTATTTCCTGAAGCATTTTTTTCCGTTCTTCTAACGTATTCGGTACATAGCTTCCCATCGCTTTTTCACCGCCTCTTTCAATGACTTTGTGTTTATTCCTGCTCGCTTTCTACAAATGCTTTGTATTCTTCTGCAGTTAAGAGTTCTTCTGTTGCTGATACATCTTTTACTTTGATGAACCATGCTTCATAAGCATCGTCATTGATCAGTTCCGGTGAATCTAAGAGTTCTTCGTTAATCTCCGTTACTTCTCCCGTTACCGGTGAATAGACATCGGATACTGCTTTTACAGATTCTACGTCTCCGAATACTTCTCCTGCTTCTACGGTATCTCCTACTTCCGGAAGATTGACGAACACCAGATCACCAAGTTCTGACTGTGCGTAATCTGTCAGTCCTACAACTGCTGAATCTCCATCTAATGCTACCCATTCATGTGATTTTGAATATTTTAATTCTTCTTTTAAGATCATGATATGTTACTCCTTTATATTCTCTTATTTTCCCTTTTATCTCTTTTTCTTCTATTTCTTTTTCCTCAGGTTCTTTCCCCTGCTTTTTCTCTTTTTCCTTCAGAATGTTCCCAGATTATTTTTCTCTCTTATAAAACGGAAGTGCAACCACTTCTGCTGCCACTCTTCTTCCACGTACATCAGCCTCTACTGTATCCCCAATTTCTACAGAATCGGCATCAACGAGTGCCATTGCGATCGGATATCCAAGATACGGACAATGAGTTCCGCTTGTTGTATGGCCGATCTTCTTATCTCCTACGTATACATCCTGATGTTCACGGATGATTCCTCTTCCGGTTACTTTAAGACCGATTCGTTTGATGGATGGAGTCCCCTTCTCCTCTAAAGCTGATTTCCCAATAAAATCATTCTTTGCCATCTTCACTGCGAATTTAAGTCCCGTCTCCAGTGGAGTGATGTCATCGTTCATCTCGTGTCCGTATAACGGCATCGCTGCTTCCATACGAAGTGTATCTCTTGCACCCAGTCCGCAAGGAATCAGTCCTTCTTCTTTTCCTGCTTCTAACAGTGTATTCCACATTTCTTCTGCTTTCTCACTTGCCAGATACAGTTCCACGCCATCTTCACCTGTGTATCCTGTCTTGGAAATGATACATGGGATTCCGGCAACTTCCGTATCGAATACTGCATGGTAATATTTCTCCGGAATATTCTCTTCTGCGGTCAGCTTCTTAAGGATCTCCATTGCTTTCGGTCCCTGCAGTGCAAGCTGTGCATACTCGGATGATACATCTTTGAATGTTACTTTGCCAAACTGATGACGTAACATCCACTGATAATCTTTGTCTTTATTTGCTGCGTTTACAACGATAAAGTAGTGTTCATCCGATTTCTTATATACGATCAGGTCATCCACTGTCCCGCCGTGTTCATTACACATCGGGCTGTATCTTGCCTGTCCGTCTACCATATTGGTAAAATCATTCGTCAGGATCTGGTTCAGATTCGCCAGTGCATCTTTTCCTTCACATAATACTTCTCCCATATGTGAGACATCAAAAAGTCCTGCCTGTGTACGTACTGCCATATGTTCTTTGATCACACCTGTTTCATACTGTACCGGAAGAAGATATCCCCCAAATTCTACAATCTTTCCACCGGCTTTTACATGCGCATCATAAAGTGGAGTCTTTAATTCCATTGCCAACACCTCCTAGTTGTAAAGTGGATACTTACCACAGATTTCATTTACTGCTTCACGGATCTCATCTGCTTTTGTATCAAAATCTGTAACCGTCATCTTGATCAGTTTTGCGATGGTCTTCATATCTTCTTCTTTCAGACCTCTCGTTGTCACTGCCGGTGTTCCGATACGGATTCCGCTTGTCACAAACGGGCTGGCCGGATCGTTCGGCACTGCATTTTTATTAACTGTGATATAGACTTCATCCAGTCTGTTCTGCAGCTCTTTTCCTGTGATATTCATATTCTGCAGATCCACTAACATCAGATGATTGTCTGTTCCGCCACTTACCAGATTGAATCCTTCGTCGATCATTGCCTGTGCAAGTGCTTTCGCATTTTTGATCACCTGCTGCTGATATTCTTTGAACTCCGGTTTTAAAGCTTCTCCGAAACAGATGGCCTTTGCAGCAATAATATGCATCAGTGGTCCTCCCTGTGTTCCAGGGAAAATGGCTTTGTTGATCGCTTTTGCGTATTTCTCTTTACACATGATCATACCGCCTCTCGGACCTCTGAGCGTCTTATGCGTGGTCGTGGTTACAACATCTGCGTATGGAACCGGACTCTGGTGCAGTCCTGCTGCCACAAGTCCTGCAATGTGTGCCATATCTACAAACAGATATGCTCCTACCTCCTTTGCGATATCTTCAAAGATATCAAACCGGATCTCTCTTGGATATGCAGATGCGCCTGCAACGATCATCTTTGGTTTGCATTCCTGTGCGGTCTTACGGATCTCATCATAATCCAGATATCCGTCGTCGTTCACATTGTATGGTACGAAGTGATATAAGATTCCGGATAAATTCACCGGTGAACCATGTGTCAGATGTCCGCCGTGTGCAAGATTTAATCCCATAACCGTGTCCCCTGGTTCCAGAAGTGCCTGATACACTGCAGTATTGGCATTGGCTCCTGAATGCGGCTGTACACATACATGTTCACATCCGAACAATTCTTTTGCTCTTTCGATTGCCAGATTCTCCAGAATGTCCACATCTTCACATCCGCCGTAATATCTCTTTCCCGGATAACCTTCCGCATATTTATTGGTCGGTACAGTTCCCATTGCCAGCATAACTGCCGGACTTACGATATTTTCAGATGCGATCAGTTCCAGATTTCTTCTCTGTCTGCCAAGCTCTAATGAAAGTGCTTCCCCAACTTCTTTGTCACATTCTGTGATGTAATTTGTTACATCTTCGATTCTGTTCATTTTTGTTTTACCTCCTTCGGAATCTGCCTGCTTTTCATGCCCATTCCCCATTTTAAGCATTAAAAAGCAGGCAAAAAATACTTTCTTCTCAAAAGTGTTTTTTGTCTGCCTCTGTCCTTTTACCTGAAAGATTACTTCTTCGGTACAATTCTAATTGTTCTCCAGAGCGTCGTCCGAATTCGTTCCCTTTTACCTGAGAGTTTCTGCATGCCCCTTCGGCTCCTATACTGCATGGTATCTTTGCTTCCTTCTACGCATTTTATCAAAATAATACGTTCCACTTCATTTATGCACTTTGCACATAGGTATCTCACAAATTCATCTATCAACTATGCAATCAGCATAACAGGTTATGTCCTTTAAGTCAACAGTAAATCCATAAGTTAATTATTTATCACAAAAGATGGTACCTGTCAAAGTATTTCAACTCTGCCAAATACCATCTTCTTATCTCCATCTCTTAAAGCTTATTTACTGCTTCCGCAAGATAATCATTGCTTACTTCTGCAAAGTTCTCATTCTCCACTGCCTCTGCAAGACTTGCATCGATCGGCATCTTACCAATGACCGGAACGCCGAGTTCTTCTGCCACTTCGTCGATGTGGCTCTCGCCGAATACGGAAATCTTACGTCCGCAGTCCGGACATTCCAGATAACTGTAGTTCTCCACGATTCCGAGTACCGGGATATCCATCTGTCCTGCCATGTTGTAAGCTTTCTTTACGATCATGCGTACCAGATCCTGCGGAGAAGTTACGATCACGATGCCTTCTACCGGAAGAGACTGGAATACGGTAAGCGGTACATCACCGGTTCCCGGCGGCATGTCTACGAAGAGATAATCCAGTTCTCCCCATGCAACATCTGTCCAGAACTGTGTGACAACACCTGAGATGACCGGACCTCTCCATATAACCGGATCATCTTCTTCCGGAAGTAAAAGGTTGATGGACATGATCTTCGTTCCATCCTTTGCCTCACATGGGAAAATATTTTCTCCATCCCCTTTTGCTTTTTCATGGATTCCATACATCTTCGGAATGGATGGACCTGTGATATCTGCGTCCATGATACCTACAGAAAATCCCTGTTCTCTCATCAGCCTTGCAAGCGATGCGGTAACCATAGATTTTCCAACACCGCCTTTTCCGCTGACAACTGCGATCACATGGTTGATGTGTGATTTTTTATTTTCCGGTTTGATCAGACTCTGCGGTTTGCTTCCGCATTCACCTGCATGGGAACAGCCCGCACAATCGGACGGGCTGCAGCCTGTTTTTTGTTCTTCTGCCATTTGTCTTACTCCTCTACAGCCGCAATAAGTTCTACTTCACACAGAACTCCCTTTGGAAGTGTCTTTACTGCAACACAGCTTCTTGCCGGTTTTGATGTAAAGTATTTTCCATATACTTCGTTGAATGCTGCAAAGTCACTCATATCTGCAAGGAAGCATGTTGTCTTTAATACCTTGTCAAATGATGTTCCAGCTTCTTTTAAGACCTCTCCTAAGTTCTTGCATACCTGCTCTGTCTGTGCTTCAATTGTAGTTGCTTCTACATCATTCACTTCCGGATTGATTGCGATCTGTCCTGCTGTATACAGTACTCCGTTGTGTACATATCCCTGTGAGTATGGTCCAAGTGCCTTTGGTGCTTTTTCTGTTGCTACGATTTTCATAATGTTATTTCTCCTTTGCTACTTCATATAATTTCTGTGCGATACACACATCAAATAATCCCATTCCAACCGATTTGAAATATGTTGTCTGACCTTCTTTGATCTCTTTTTCCCCCGATATGAGATATTCATGCATCAGTTTTATGCGGTCTTTTGTAAGTTTTCCACTTGCCAGGGGCTGGCTTAGATCTCCGCTTTCCTCACATGCGTATGGCAGTTCAATGTATACATTGTCCACCAGATCCAGTACTGCATCCGGGATTTCCCTCATCTCCGGCATATAAGAGCCGATCGCAATGATGCATTTTCCTCTCAGAAGTTCTTTGTCATCCGGAAGAACAGGTGTGGTAGAAGGAGTTGTTGTACAGATGATATCACTGTTTCGTACAAGCTCTTCCACTGCTTTACATTGTACTACCTTTACGTCTTCCTTATCAATAGCTTTTTTCAGTCTTTCCAGATAATCTGTCAGATCACGGTCACTGTGGTTGAACACATATACGGTATGGATATCTCTTGCCGCACATGCATACACAGCCTGATGGAATCCCTGCATTCCTGCTCCAATGATTCCTACGGTGCGACAGTCTTTTCTTGACAGATGGCGGATCCCCACACCGCCGACAGCTCCGGTTCTCCATGCCGTTACCGATTGCCCGTCCATAACAGCAAGCGGCGCGCCTGTCGTATAATCATTCAGTAACACGATACCATCTATCGACGGCAATCCCAGTTTAGAATTCTCCGGGAAGATCGACAGGATCTTTGTCCCTATGATATCCTTTGTGTAACATGGCATATACATGAGCTGCTTATTTTCATGTTCTACCGTTGGTCTTGGCGGCATATAGAACTCGCCTGATCCATAGATCCGGTATGCCTCTTCAATCTGATCCATCATCTGATCCGGATCGACCATTTCTTCGATCTGCTCCTTGCTTAATACGATCATTTTACATTTCCTCCAGTTCTTTTTGTTCCCTTGTGACATCTCTCAGCCACTTGTATGTCAAATACCGCTTTAAAGTAATCGGTACTTTGATCAGTTCATCACTCATCAGTATAACATATACGACCGGCACACTGGCATGCAAAATAAATGCCGCCACTGCCCCAAGTAAAATGGAGAATCCCCACATCGTCGATACATCCATGATCAATCCAAATTTCGTATCCCCGCCTGCACGGAATACCCCCACTACCATTGTGGTATTAAATGCCTGTGCCACAGTAAAATACGACATAACGAAGAACATGAAACTTAAGTAATTCTTTGCCGGTCCGGTCAGTGCCAGATTCGCATTGGCGATTGGTGCCGAGATCAGTATCAGCACACCACCCAGGATTCCAAGAATCAGACTTAACCACACGAAACGTTTTCCGTATGCCTTTGCCAGTTCCATCTTGCCTTCCCCGATCGTCTTGCCGAGATAGATCGCCGTTGCATGGGAAATCCCGAATGTTACGACTGTTGCAAGCTGTCTTGCCACCTGCGCAACCGAGTTAGCTGCCACTGCTGCGCTTCCAAGATGCCCGATCACCGCCGTATTCGCCGATGTTCCCAGTCCCCACATCAGTTCATTTAATACCACCGGCATAGAATAAACTGCGAAATCTTTTAACAGAACCTTATCGATCTTCACCATATCTTTAAGCCGGATCCTTACTACTTTATTTCGGAAGATGGCATAAACGAGAACCATCACTGTCTCGGCTGCTCTGGCACACAGCGTACCGATTGCCGCACCCCTTACTCCCATTACCGGGAATCCAAATAGTCCGAAGATCAGAACCGCATTTACCACAATATTCATCAGCAATGAAATCAGATAAATAAATGTAGCCACCATAACCCTCTCGATACTGCGCATAATATTCAGATACACCTGTGTCACCGCCATGAACACATAGGAAAATCCTACGATTCTTAAATACTTTACTCCTTCTGCAATAACTTCCGGATCAGAGGTATAAATCCGCATCAGTGTCTCCGGCATGCCAAGGGCTGCTCCTGCGAATACTACCGCAACGATGAGTCCGGCACTTAATCCCATACCCAGGACTTTCTCTATCGTTCTGGTGTCTTTCTTCCCCCAGTACTGCGCCGTCAGAACCGTTGCTCCGGAGGTCACTCCGTAAAAGATCAGTGTCATGATGTATTGGATCTGTCCTGCAAGAGATGCCCCGGATAACACTTTCTCTCCAACCTTTCCAAGCATGATCACGTCCGTCGCCGTAACTCCGACATTGATCAGATTCTGGATTGCGATCGGGATGACCAGAGCGAATACATTCCGGTAGAATTGCTTCCAGTTGATTGTTTTTGTATATTTATTTTTTTCTTTCATTTATTTTTTCTCTGCTCCTATATTACATTTGTCACATTCAATTTATGACCTGTGACACTACCATTATAATCAGCCATGCGCTATACTACAAGTAACAAATGTCATGACCGCAGAAAGTAATCTTCCATTTCTTCTGCGATACCGACATACATTCATCAAGGAGGGAATCTTATGCTTGTACATATAGAAAATCTTGTAAAACGTTACGGTGATCTGTTAGCGCTTGACCACCTGTCACTCGACATCGAAGAAGGCGAGATCTTCGGACTGCTCGGACCAAACGGTTCCGGTAAAACCACCGCCATCAACTGCTTGCTCGCACTGTTAAAATATGACAAAGGAACGATCACGATCTTTGGAAAGGATATGAAGCCGGACAGCTACGATATCAAGCAGGATATCGGTGTTGTCATGCAGAACGTTGCCGTCTTCGAGCAGATGTCCGTCTATGAAAACATCGATTATTTCTGCGGACTCTATATCAGAGACAAACAAAAACGAAAAGAACTCGTGGAAGAAGCCATCGCATTCACCGGTCTGTCCGATTTCCGTAAGATGCGCCCTAAGAAACTCTCCGGCGGACTTCTACGAAGACTGAATATCGCATGCGGCATTGTCCATAAGCCCAGACTCATCATCATGGATGAACCAACCGTTGCTGTAGATCCTCAAAGCCGCAACAAGATTCTGGAAGGAATCGTAGAGCTCAACCGCCAGGGATCAACTATTATCTACACTTCCCACTACATGGAAGAGGTCGAACAGATCTGTACCCGTATCGCGATCATTGATCATGGCCGTGTACTTGCTTCCGGCACAACCGAAGAACTAAAAAAAATGATCAAGACCGGTGAGACGATCACGATCGAAGCGGTTGCGTTAACGAAAAACAACCTGGCAGATATCCGCTCCCTTTCACATGTATTTGACTTATCATACCAAGATCAGACAATGATCCTACGCTGCAGCGGTGCAAAACACAATCTGATCCGGGTACTGAATTACCTGCAGGAACAGGACATTCCATTCGGGCGCGTCTTCTCCGAGCTTCCGACTCTCAATGATGTCTTCCTTGAGATCACAGGAAAAGAACTCAGGGATTAAAGGAGGGACACTTTATGTTACATTTATTAAAATATCAGTTCTTACAGACAATACGTTCCCGCTCTATCATGTTCTGGGCTCTCGCATTTCCGCTCATCCTTGGAACCCTGTTCTATGTGTCCTTTGGAAATACCGGTCTTGCAGGAACCGGAGAGACCGACTGGGAACCGGTTCCTGTTGCCATCGTCACAGTGAACAGCAGTTCCGCAAATGCAGCATCTTTCCTGACATTTCTGAATGAAACGGATCAGGACATGATCGATATCCATTCTTACAAGACAGAAAAAGCTGTCAAAAAAGCGCTCCGGCGGGAGGAAATATCCGGCATCTATTACGTGAAGTCGGTTCCTTCCCTTACCATTGCTTCCAATGGCATTAACCAGAGCATTCTGTCTTCCCTTCTGGACAGCTATGAAAAGAATGCTGACATGATCCGGGATATTGCCACACAGCATCCGGAAAAGCTTTCGGACGCCCTTTCATCCCTGAACGACTACCAGACACTGGTGAAAGAAAAGTCCTTAGGCGGACATTCCTTAGATCCGACACTGACTTATTTTCTCGCACTGATTGCATTTGCCTGCTTAAGCGGAGTCTACTTAAGCATCCATTCCACGGTTCAGCTTCAGGCGAACTTAAGTGCACTCGGAGAACGGCGCAGCATCACACCGACCCACAAACTTTCCCTGATTCTCGGCGATCTGCTGGTACTGGAAAGTATTCATTTCGTCAACATCCTGATCCTGGAGCTTTACCTTACCCAGGTACTTCATATCAGCCTTGGGCATGACATTCCGAAACTTCTTCTCATTACATTTATGGGAACCCTGATCGGTATCTGTCTCGGAATCCTGATCGGATGCGCCGGCAAACTGTCCTACAGTGTCAAATCCGGAATCGGTGTCCTCGTTACACTGTTACCGAGTTTCCTTGCAGGCCTGATGTTCGGTGGAATGAAAAATGTGATCGAACAGCACTGCCCGGTCATCAATCGGATCAATCCTGCCAGTGTCTTAAGTGATGCATTCTACTGCCTCAGTGTCTATGATGATGCTGTCCGCTACCGCAGGTGTATCCTGATTCTTGTAATCATGTGTCTGCTTTGCATCAGCTTCTCATTTCTCATGATAAGGAGGGAACGTTATGACAGTATTTAAAGGATTTTTAATCATAACCAAACGCAATCTCCTGATGGTATTCATGTATCTGGCAATCTTCCTTACGATCGGAATCCTTGCCTCCGGCAGCGACAGCAATACTTCCGGCACCGGGTTCCATGCCCAAGCACTCACGGTAGGTGTGGTAGATCATGACGGAGGCGTGCTTTCCAAAGGACTTTCCACATATCTATCACAGTATCATACCGTCAGGCAAATGCCGGATGACACTGCGAAACTCCAGGACGCACTCTTTAACCGGAATGTCTCTTATATCGTGACCATTCCGGAAGATTTTAAAACCTCCTGCCTCCGTGAGCATCAGGCATTACCGGTATCCAAGATCCCCGGAAGCACAGACGGGTACTACGTCGATCAACAGATCAACACCTATCTGAATCAGGCACGTGTCCTGACAGACAGTGGTTATTCCGATAAAGAGGCAGCTGCATATATTCTGAAACATGCAGACAGTTCTTCTCATGTTACGATGTTAAAATCTGCTTCTTCCGAAAAGACGCCGGGTTATGGTTACATGTATCAGTATCTGCCATATGTGTTAATCTCCATACTGTGTTATGTAATGGGACTGATCATGATCGCATTCCATCAGCCGGATCTGCAAAAGCGAATCCTTTGCTCGGCTGTGTCCATCAGAAGCCAGAACCTGCAGCTTGCACTGGGATATCTGGCAGTCGGATGCTCCGTCTGGATGCTTACAACATGGATCCCTGCTTTCTTCTTTTACCGGAAAGCATTTTTCCAGTCGCCAAAGATGCCATATTATATGCTAAACAGCTTGACCCTGCTTCTGGTCGGTCTTGCTCTTTCCTTCCTTCTTGGTACATTTATCACCAAAGAAGATATCCTGACCGCCTTTGTAAATGTTGTCACGCTTGGCATGAGCTTCCTGTGCGGCGTATTCGTTCCACTTGATATCATGGGAAAAGGCGTGAAAACCGTGGCTCATTTTCTTCCGGTCTACTGGTATGAGATCAGTAACAATCTGCTGAATAACTCTGCTGTTCTCACTCAGGCACAGAGACAACTCTTATACCGCAACTATGGAATCCAGTTACTTTTTGCCGCTGCGATCTTCTGTATTGCACTGGTAGTCAGTAAAAGAATGAGGCAGACAGCGTAACTGCTGCCTGCCTCATCTTTTCTTCCGTATCTGCTCCACTATTTTATATCCCAGATATCCGGAAAGGCTTCCGAATACCACACCACCAATGATGTCCGTTGGATAGTGCACATACAGGTACAATCTTGATAATGCGATCAGAACCGCAAGTACAAGTGCCGCCCTCCACATCTTCTTCTCTCCGGCAAGATATAATGCCGTTACCGAAGCAAAGGAAGCCGCCGTATGCCCCGACGGGAAAGAGTAATCCCGCGGCTTTGCGACCAGTAATTGTACCGCGGTATTGACATCGAATGGTCTGGTTCTTGCCACCAGATTCTTTATGACCACATTGCAGAGCAACACATCCGCCAGCAATGCCGCCATCATGATCACTCCTGTCTTTCGTGTCTTTGGAATGATCAGTAATAATACCGTCAGAATGATCCATATGATTCCCGCATCTCCAAGTCTGGTAATGAGCGGAACAACCACATCTCCTATTGGCGTTCTTAAATTCTGGATCATATCAAGAATATGTATCTCCATCTATCTTATCCTCTCAAATTGATTTTTCTTATTTATATTTTTTTATATTTCCCTTCTATATTTTTCCATCTGTCTTTTCTGTCCTGAGTACCGGCATCCGGAATGTCTGGATCAAAAGCGGGATTACCATAATGAACCACACGATCGGTTCACAGATGATCACACCCGTATATCCAAGCCACGGAACCAGAGTGGCCGCGATCACGATCTTCCCTGCCATCTCAAGTCCGCTGGAGATCAGTGGTGTAATGTGATCCCCTAATCCCTGCATCGCATTTCTTAAAATACAGATCAAGGTAGTCACAATATAAAACAGCGTATCAAACTTCAGATAATTTGTTGCATTTAAGATTACTGTCTTATTATGACTTCCGGTTACCAGATATACCAGCCATCCTCCGATCGTATAACTTGCAATGATCGTAAGTCCTGACCAGATTGCAGTGTAGACAATCGCCAGCCAAATGCCTCTCTTCACACGGTCGATCTTCCCTGCTCCCATGTTCTGTCCACAGTAAGTTGCCATCGTCTGTCCGAATACACTGAACATGATCATGAATATCTCCGTGATCTTTCTCGCCGCTGTATGGGCAATGATAATGTCTTTTCCAAGCTTATTGATCGCCGTCTGTAATGTCAAAGTACCGATATTAACCAGAGAACTCATAAATCCCATCGACATTCCGGCACTTATCATCTCTTTTACCATGATTGGACTTGGATCTTTAAAATCCTCTTTCTGAAGCCTTAATATCTCATATTTTCTGATCATATAGATCCAGCAGATCACAAATGCAATGATCTGTGCCAGTACAGTTGCAATTGCTGCTCCTTTTACGCCAGTCTTCAATACCACAACGAAGAACAAATCCCCCACGATATTCAGTGCTACAGATATCGCCAGAATGATCAATGGTGTTACTGCATCTCCGATTGCACGAAGCGTCGCCGCACAGGCATCATATAAAAATGTTGCAAGCAGTCCTGCTATGATGATCGCGATATATCCTTTCGCCACCGGAACTAGATGCTTTGGCACATTTAAGAAATGTAAGATCGGTTTCAAAAATAGCAGTCCTGCTATCGTAAATAAAATGGATATTCCAGTCCCGATCACAAGCGACATTGCAAAGGACTTTTTCATATCTGCGATGTTCTTCGCACCAAATTTCTGTGCGGTAATAATCGCAAATCCGTTGGATAATCCCAGTAAAAATCCGATGATCAGACCGCTCAGTGTGCTGGTCGCACCTACTGCTGCCAGTGCATCTTCTCCCAGAAACGAGCCGACAATCCTGGTATCTACCAGACTGTAGGTCAGCTGTAATAAGTTTCCTAAAAATATCGATAATGCGAAACTTAGTATCAGTGCCGAGGGCTTTCCCTTCGTTAAATCTTTCATTCTTTCTCAATGTCCTTCCTTTTTCAGTATGATTTTCTCTTTACAAGAAAACATGCACTGCTCATTATAGATCATACTTCCGAAGAGAGCAATCTCTGAAAGAATTTTTTCCGCTTTCTTTCTGTCACCGGACTTCCGCTGCGGATAACCTGTGAACGGATTCCGATGTTGGTCAGTTCCTGCTGAAGCTTAACGGCTTTCTCCGCATCCATACCATCCCGGATCAGAAATGGTGCCATAGACAGGTCTTCCTTCGTTTCAAAATTATATTTTTTCGCAAGCTGTAAGAAGCCATTTCTCTGACCATAATATTCTACAATTCTCCCAAGTACAATGACCTGTCTGGATGGATAGCCGCACACCTCACATGTTTCTTCCAGTGGTGTGATCTCGTATTCTACTTCATAAAAATCAAACGCCTCTTTAAAATATTCCATGCCTTCTTCGTCCAGATTATCAAACAGTGTGGCTGGAAGGTTCGATACGATGCGGTTAGCCATCACTTTATCGAGACCTGTCAGAAGCTGCAGATAAGCGGATATCTTCTGGTCTTTTCCTCTGCATTTTAATAAACGTATTTTATATGTTCTCATGTAATTTTTATCCTCTTTCTGTTTTCAGATATTTTTCGGTTATGCTCTGTTCTGACGCCATAATATCCTCTGGCGTGCCTGCTGCTACAATCGTTTCCCCAGCATCTCCACCTCCCGGGCCCATATCAATCATGTAATCTGCATTCTTCATCACATCCAGATCACGCTCGATCACAATGACAGGTGCTACATTTCGCTGTAGTTACCTATCATGTCCGGCTCTGCCTGAACCTCCATGAAAGTTGTTCTTTCGGGTGGGTGGGGTATTGCTTTTGGATGTATGTGAATATTTCTTGTTGGTTCATGGGGGATTCCTTCTTTTTGTCAATAAAATAATCTCCCCGTTGGACACATCACTTGAGTTTGTGAGAGGTGTGGGGAAATCTGAGTTTGTGGTTTTTTATGTTTTATATACTGTATTTTTCAATATGTTATAAATACATTTAATCAAAGATTCTTCTTTAAAACAGTTGCAATATACTCCTGATATCCCGCTTCTAAAATACTAAATGCACAACTGTTATCTGTTAATATCTGCTTACGATTTGTTGTAACCATCTCATATATCTTATTTGCCTTTTTCTGAATCCGTTCAGCATTGTCTATACAAAACTGATATTCTTTATTTAACAGCATACGATACTTTTCATCTTTAATATCTTTAATTACAAGTTTTTCAATGCTCATCCGGAACCGGAACCATATAATTAAATCTTAATGAACCTTTTACCTCTTTTTTATCTCCAGGTACACGAATTAAAATGTTCGCTTCCTGCTTCTTATCAAAAGAAGATACAGACACATAATAGTTCATTCCATTTATCTGCATAACCTCACCAAAAGCAAATTTATTACAATCTGTATATCTGATATTCGGTACTTTTGTAACTCCTCTTTTCTCTTTTTCATAATTTTACAGAAACTGATTGTATTTCTCATTTATACGATAAAAATCCATATTTATCCTCCGTAGCAAAGCAAAACAGGGAGATAAACACTTATCTCCCTGATAATTAACGGTTCGCATTCAAAGCTGCGAAGCACTTAAATTAAAGGTTCACATTCAAAGTAGTGAAGTACTTAAATTAAAGGCTTGCACTCAAAGTAGCAACGCACTTCAAATTAAACAAATCTCTTTGTTCAACTATATTATATTCAATTTCTGTAAAAAATCAATAAAATTTTTTCTTTATATTCGCTCTTTCCTGTTTGCAAGGATATTATTTTTCAATCTCTTTTACATTTTTTATTCGTGCAAGACTCGTTTTCCAAATTTCGCCACTATAATAAACTTTTATATTATCTCCCGGCGATATAACTGAATAATCATATTTTTCTGGCCAATAACAGATTATTTCTTCTTGTATATCTGTTTCTAGTATTTAAAACTGCTCATTTTTTTCGATAACGACTCCTTCAACAAATGAACTTTTTCTTTGAACTGCCACACAAAAAACAACACTACATAATAATATTGCAATGGATATACCGACGATAATTCTTTTTTTCATTCTATTGCTCCGCTTTATTATTGAATCATTTTTTATTTGTGCTTTTTATTTCCGCTACCAGTTCTTCATACTTACGTTCGTCAATAATATTTTTCTGACTGATTGCATAGATATTGCTTATAATCAGTATTAACGCAACAACCGCCTGATCAACTGCACTGGCCAGCTTTGTTGCAAAAGATCTTACTGCTGAGATAATACTGTCATGTCGTTCATGAAACCGGACTTCATCATACTTTATGGTATTATTTAACATGACAATCATCGTCATATTGAATGCTCCCTGCGAAAAGAAGATCAGGAAACCGATGATATTCAGTAAAACAACACTCTTTGATAAAATGTAGTCTACACTCATAAAAAGCATATATCCAATGACTGTAATGATGGTAGCTGCAGTTATAATCTGATTTCGTGTGAATTTTGAGGAAAGCCACGCAAAAGATGCCTCTGATATCAGCGTTCCTAATCCATACATAATTGTAAACCAAAATACAAGACTGCCGCCTACAGAATATCCAAATTCAAAATAAAAGAAATTCATTCCAATCATAATCTGGTGACACTGGGGAACAAGGTATACAGTGGGAAAAAGGTGACAACGGGGAGACACCCGTAATCACCGTAGTTGAAGATACACTTCTCACATACAAGCTGAATTTCAAAACCTCTGCTGACGATATCACAACACCGAATTTGTTCAAATCTCTGGATGAATATCACGTAGATCTGTCTGCATCCGGCAGTACATTGAATATTCCACTGGAAAGTCTGATTCTTACTTACCAGCAGATTTCTACTACAGCGCTGCGGATCACAATAGCCGCAAAAGATACGAGTGCCCCTGTCCTTACCGACATCCGCAGAATCACCATTTTCAATACTTCTTCCATTGAATCGCTGACACTTAACAATACGACAATTTCTACACGGACGGTACTTGACGATCTGATGTATACACAGTCGCAGGAATCAAATTGTCTCACAATCCGTCAGCAGAATCCGATCATCAAACTCTGGTCCCTGTGCGAGATCCATTCCTTTAGTTCAAATGGTGGTGCCAGAACTTCCGTATGGGTGCAGTGAAATGAAGTAGATGTCAGCTACGAGGTCCCTACCTCCTGATATCCAACAGCTTCCTCTAAATGCATAGTTCATATACATGGATATCGGCAAAAAGCCGGAGAATGTCTGTCTTACAGACACTTTCTCCGACTTTTATGCACTCTCTAAATATTTTTTTCAACTTTCACCAGCTGACAGATTGTCTCTACATGATAAGTTCCCGGGAACAAATCTACCCCGCTGATCTTCTCTACCTTATATCCACGCCCCTGTATCATCTCCAGATCCCGTGCCAGACTGGTCGGTTTGCATGCGATATACACCAGACGTTCCACTCCGAAATTCAGGATCTTCATAAGTGCCTTCGGATTCACACCGTCTCTCGGCGGATCGAGCATGATCAGATCCGGAACTTCGCCCAGTTCATCGATGACTTTCAATACATCACCAGCCCAGAATGTACAGTTGTCCAGATTGTTTAATTCTGCATTTTCTTTTGCAGCTTCTACTGCTTCTTCTACGATCTCCACGCCAACGACCTTTTTTGCAACCGGTGCCAGGATCTGTGCGATCGTTCCGGTTCCACTGTACAAATCAAAGACAACTTTTTCGTTCGTATCTCCGATGTATTCTCTGGCTGTCTCATACAAGACTTCTGCTCCCAGCGAATTGGTCTGGAAGAAAGAAAATGGTGTGATCTTGAATTTTAATCCAAGTAATTCCTCGTAAAAATAATCCTGTCCGAACAGCACTTCTGTTCCCTCGTCTTTTACGACATCTGCAAGGCTGTCATTCTTTGTATGCAGGATTCCAACCAATGTTCCATCAAATTTAAGTGATGTCATTTTCTCCAGCCATACTGTCTTAAATGCCTGGATTTTAGAAACTGCTTCTGTCGGATCAATCCCCAGTTCTGCTGTGTCAGATGCTGTGACCAGATCTACCAGAATTTCACCTGTCTTCACTGCTTTTCTTACTAACAGATGACGGAAATATCCTACATGACGCATGCGATGATAATATGGAAGGCCTGATTCTCTGGCACATTCCAGTGTACATGCAAGAATTTTCCTGTAATCTTCATCTACGATCTGACAATCCGTTACATTAACAATATCATGAAAACTTCCTCTTTTGTGCATGCCAAGTGCCAGCGGTCCGTCTTTGTATTCATCTCCGAATGAGAATTCCATCTTGTTACGGTATTCGGATCTGACCGGACTTGGTTTGATGCCTTCCCAGATATATTCACCATTTACCGCTTCATCCATCATCTTTTTCACCTGCTCATTTTTCATCGCAAGCTGCTCCTCATATGGAAGATTCTGGTACGTACACCCTCCGCACTGACCGAAATGTGGACAGGCTGACGGGATCTCGCTTGCTGACGGTTCCACCACTTCTAAAAGGCGTCCCTCTGCCTTTCCTTTCCGGATCTTATTCACAGAAAATCTTACTTTCTGTCCCGGCACGCCGTTCTTTACGACTACCCATCTGTCTTCTTCCGGCACGTATATGCGCCCTTTATTTGGAAATTCCACGGATTCTATAATTCCTTCGTATACCTGTCCTTTTTTCATATATATCCTTTCTGCTGTAACTCTTTTTCTATTCTCTTATTTCAAATCATCTACTGTTCCGGTATTCTATAAAAGCTTCCATATTATCCTTTATACACGGCCTTCAGTATCGTTCCTTCCTGCTCTACCCGTACATGTTTCAGACTCTTCACATACTGGTTAAACTGGGAATATCCATAATCGCGAATTTTAAAATCTTTGTATTTCTCATACATTTTATTACCAAGTGTACTGAGTTCTACTCCTGCTTTTCCGGCTTTTTTTACGATCTGCACAACATAGCTGTCGATATTTTCCTTCAGATCCTGATCTTCTCTTAAAGTAACAGACACAATGTTGCCATGCTTTACCATCTGTATCCTTGTAAATTCTTCCAGGAATTTGGACAACATATTATATCCGTAACTACGTACATCAAAATCCGGATACAGACTTACCAATCGGCTTCCGACTTCGCCCAGTCCAGTCGGCTTGTTAATATCCTGGTTTTCAATAATCATCTTGATGATCGCATCTTCAATCTTCTCCTTGCTACGTTTGTCATGTGATGTCTCATTCTTTGTGGTTCCAGGATTCTGTTCACTCATCAGATTTTCTAAGATTGTAAATTTATCACACGCTTTTCGAAATGGCTCCGGCGTCTTATTCTCTCCCATACCGATGACCATCTTTCCACTTTCTCTTAATCTGCTTACCAGCCTTGTAAAATCGCTGTCACTGGATACGATACAGAAACCGTCAACATCATTGGTATACAAAATATCCATTGCGTCAATGATCATAGCCGAATCAGTTGAGTTCTTCCCCTGTGTATAGCTAAACTGCTGAATCGGCGTGATTGAATTCGTTAAAAGTTCATCCTTCCAGCTCGAATGCTGCGTGCTGGTCCAGTCTCCATATATTCTTTTGTATGTAATAATCCCGTATTTTGACAACTCTGTCAATATTGGTTTGATGTATTTTGCTGATACATTATCCGCATCGATCAGCAGTGCATAACACTGTTCTTCCATTCTTTCCCTCCCGTTACTTATTCATATATCTATATAACCTTGCCTTTTATTTTATATGTTCATAGATTTATATCTTCGGATTGTATTGGATTGCACTCGAGACCGCAAGAGAAAAGCAGGCCAGTCGCCTTTCTTATATCAGATCGGTTTCTAACCTGCTTCTTTCTTCACTTATTCATTCGCCCGGTTCTTATACCTGATCGTCATCATCGAAAAAGTCATCGTCGAAATCATCATCATCGAAATCGTCTTCGAAATCTTCCAGATAATCCGGGGTGAAGAAACAATATACTGCATAAGCGATTCCTGCAACTGCAGCTACAGCTCCAACTAATGCCAGGATCCAGAGTACGGTCTTGCCGTGTTTGTCCTCTTCTTTTTTATTCATCAGTTCGCTAAGCTTGGATGCTGCAATAATATCTTCTACTTTACTCATGCTTCCACGTCCTTTCCTCTGCTCTTTTGGCAAATCAATTCTGCGTTTATTATATCACTTTACATGATGTATTACTACTTATTTTTTTTAGATTTTTATTCTGAAATCTATACACATTTTTCTAATTGTATGTAATATTTTATCTGATTTCTACACTTTCTGAAGTCTGGCAAATGCTGCAAACATCTTTTTCGTTCCCGGTCCGTCAAAATCAACGGTGACTTCATAATCTCTTCCGCCTTCTGTGATCGCAGTCACGGTTCCTTCTCCGAATTTGATATGTTTCACACGGTCCCCGACTCCGTAAGGAAGCTTTCCGCCCTTCGGTGTACCGAACTGCTGTACCGGCTTCGGTGCGGTAAATGCTTTGGTCTTGAAAGCTTCTTTTGCCTGCATGAAAGAAGTCTTCACTCTTACCGGTTCGCTTTCTTCTTTCTTCTCTTTCTTTGTGGACGGTCCTGTTTCCAGAAGTTCTAACGGAATCTCTTTTAAGAAACGGGACATTTTCTTATACTGCGTCTCGCCATGCACCATACGTTTTCTTGCGCAGGTCAGAGTCAGATCTTTCTCAGCTCTTGTGATTCCCACATAGCAGAGACGTCTTTCTTCTTCCAGTTCTGCCGGATCGTCGGCTGTGATCGTCATGTAGCTTGGGAACAGACCATCTTCCATCCCTGCCAGATATACATGTGGGAATTCCAGACCTTTCGCACTGTGCAGTGTCATCAGTACTACATAATCCGTACTTTCGTCCAGGCTGTCGATATCTGCCACCAACGCTACATCTTCAAGAAAACCGCTGAGTGTCGATGCCTCATTCTGTGTCTCACAGTTTTCTTCGTAAGCTGCAATCTTGTTACGGAGCTCGTCTATGTTTTCGATTCTTGATGTTGCTTCTTCACTTTCACATTCATGGATCAGCGCATCGATATAGCCAGTTTCTTTGATGACTTCTTCCATCAGTTCGGATACACTCATATCCTGTACATCATTTTTGAAATGCTCAATCATCGCAACAAATGATTCCAGTTTTGCCTGTCCTCTTCCGATGTTCGGGATCAGATCTACAGCCCGGAGTGCGTCATAGAAACTGCATTCTCTGGATGATGCATATTCCTGCACACGGTTGATACTTGTCAGTCCGATACCGCGTTTTGGAACATTTACAATTCGTCTGACAGCCAGATCGTCTCTTCCGTTATCAATCGTCTTAAGATACGCAAGAAGATCTTTGATCTCACGTCTCGCATAGAAGTTCACGCCGCCGATGACTTTATATGGAATACTGTCACGGACGAAACGTTCCTCGAACATACGGGACTGTGCATTGGTACGATAAAGTACTGCATTATCTTTGTAACTGCAGAGTTCTTTATTGACATGACGTCTGATGTCCCCGACTACATATTCTGCTTCTTCATAAGCAGAATCGAACTGGCGGAACTGGATCATATTTCCATCTTCGTTCTCTGTCCAGAGAGTTTTTTCTTTTCTTCCATGATTGTTCCGGATCACGGCATTGGCAGCATTCAGGATATTGCCGGTAGAACGGTAATTCTGTTCCAGTTTGATCACCTTGGTATCATCAAATACATGTTCAAAATCCAGGATGTTCTTAATGTTCGCACCGCGGAATTTATAAATGGACTGGTCATCGTCGCCAACCACGCACAAGTTACGGTACTTGGATGCCAGCAGATGGATCAGTTCGAACTGTACTGTATTCGTATCCTGATACTCGTCTACCATGATATAACGGAAACGCTCTTGATAATATTCCAGTACATCTTTCTGCGTCTGGAAAAGCTGCACCGTCTTAAACAACAGATCATCAAAATCTAACGCATTATTTGAACGGAGCTGTTTTTCATATTCTTCATATACTTCTGCAATTTTTTTCCGGCTGTAATCCCCTTCTGCACGCATTCTGTATTCCTGCGGTGTCACCAGTTCATCCTTTGCTTTGGAAATCTCTGACAGCAGTGCTCTTTCCCGGAACATCTTCGTATCAACCTGCAGAAGCTTGCAGACTTCACGCATCAGTGTCTTCTGATCATCACTGTCGTAAATCGTGAAGTTGGTATCGTATCCAAGCAGATCAATATGGCGTCTTAAGATACGCACACACATGGAATGGAAGGTACTTACCCAGATGCTTTCGGAACCGTAGCCGACTAATTTATCGACACGTTCCCTCATCTCTCCTGCTGCCTTATTCGTAAATGTGATCGCCAGGATATTCCATGGATTCACCTGCTGCTCTTCGATCAGATAAGCAATCCTGTGCGTCAGCACTCTGGTCTTCCCGGATCCCGCACCAGCAAGGATCAGAAGTGGTCCTTCGGTATGGAATACGGCTTCTCTTTGTTGTTCATTTAATGTATCGTATATACTCAATCTTATAGTTTCCTTTCTTTCCGGTTTTCTATTCTTCTTTTTTCTTTCCTGCCTGTTCTGCTTTCGTCATGGATTCATGTTCTCTTTTTACTTCTTTATAAAGAGCCGTTGATGTCCAGTTCTGGTTCTTTGCAGTAACGATTGCCTTTAGCGGAATCTGTACTTTTTCTTTTCTCATCTGGAATAATAACTTATCCAGTGTCTGATTGTCTGCCAGCAGCATGACAATCATCTCTTCTTCAAAATCTGTCATTTCTTCATTTTTTGCATTGTCTGTCCCGGAAGTTTCTTCCACAGATGCTTCTTCTGCCACTTCTTCTTTCAGTCCGGTCAGTACTCCGATTGTTTTAGAATACTCTTCTTTTTCTACATATTTTACACGAAATCCGAGGAAGCTTCCCAACATCCCGATCTTTCTGCCTTTTTTCGTGCCTTTCAGATTATAACATAACATGATTGATCTCATATGCATTCTACCTCTTTTCGAATGTCTGTTTCCATTATAGTGATTTTAGGTGTGTTCTGCAAGGCACATTTTAAATCCTTACGAATACATGACACTACAGAAAACCTGCCCCTGGCAGCTCTTTATGAACGCATGGCGATAAAAAGCTTCCTTTCGAATCATAAGATTTTTCTTATTTTCCCAAAGGAAGCTCTTTTATTTTTCTTTATTTTTTTATGTTCTTATGCACTGATTGCATTTCCCGTATACAGCTGATAATATCTGCCTTTCTCTTCGATCAGCTCATCATGTGTACCTCGCTCGATGATTCTTCCCTGCTCCAGTACCATAATGCAGTCGGAATTGCGGACCGTTGATAATCGGTGGGCAATGACAAATGTTGTTCTTCCGTGCATCAGCTTATCCATACCATCCTGTACGATCCGTTCTGTTCTGGTGTCGATGGAACTGGTCGCTTCATCGAGGATCAGTACCGGCGGATCGGCGATGGCTGCTCTCGCAATGGCAAGAAGCTGGCGCTGTCCCTGGCTTAAGTTCGCTCCGTCTCCGGTCAGCATCGTATCATAACCATCCGGAAGCCGGCGGATAAAGCTGTCGGCATTGGCAAGCTTTGCTGCTGCCACGATCTCTTCATCGGTCGCATCCAGTTTGCCAAAGCGGATATTGTCACGCACTGTTCCGGTGAATAAATGTGTATCCTGCAGAACGATTCCAAGTGAACGCCTGAGATCTGCTTTCTTGATCTTATTAATATTAATTCCATCATAGCGGATCTTACCGTCCTGAATATCGTAGAAACGGTTGATCAGATTGGTAATCGTCGTCTTACCTGCACCGGTCGAGCCGACGAAAGCAATCTTCTGTCCCGGTTTCGCATACAATTTGATATCATGCAATACAATTTTCTCATCATTATAGCCGAAATCCACGCCATTGAATACAACTTCACCTTTGACTTCCACATAATCCACACTGCCATCATTCTGATGTGTATGTTTCCATGCCCAGCGCTCGGTTCTTTCTTCACACTCTGTGAGCTTTCCGTCTTCTTCTTTCGCATTGACCAGTGTTACATAGCCTTCATCCAGCTCTTCTTTTTCATCCATCAGACGGAAGATACGATCAGCCCCGGCCATTGCCATAACGATTGCATTCATCTGCATACTGATCTGATTGATCGGCATACTGAAGCTCTTATTAAATGTCAGGAAACTCGCCAGTCCTCCAAGCGTAAATCCTCCGACTTTTCCAAGTGCCAGCACACCTCCGACGATCGCACAGATTACATAACTGATATTTCCAATCTGTGCATTGATCGGTCCTAAGAAGTTGGCAAATGTATTCGCTCTGTCTGCGCTGATATATAACTCATCATTCAGTTTCTTGAAGTTCTGCATATTCTCTTCTTCATGACAGAACACCTTTACGACCTTCTGCCCGTTCATCATCTCTTCGATGTAACCGTTCACAGTTCCCAGGTCTTTCTGCTGTTTTGCAAAATATGCCCCGCTCTGTCCTGCAGATTTCTTCGAACAGAATACCATGATTCCTACCATGATCATCGTTACGATAGTAAGCGGGATGCTTAAGATCAACATACTGATAAATACACTGACGATCGTAATCCCACTGTTTAAGAGCTGTGGCATACTCTGGCTGATCATCTGTCTCAATGTATCGATATCATTCGTATATACCGACATGATGTCACCATGTACATGGGTATCAAAGTATTTGATCGGCAGCTTTTCCATATGTGAAAACAGATCATTTCTTAAGTTACGGAGTGTTCCCTGTGTCACATTTACCATCAGACGGTTATAACCGAACGTTGCAAGTACACCCAGCGCATAAAATGCTGCCACTTTTGCGATCGCATGTGCAAGCGGTGTAAAGTTCGGATTATCCGATAATAAAAATGGTGTAATATATTCGTCGATCAGGTTCTTCATGAACATCGTTCCCTGCACATTACAAAGTACGCTGACAACGATCAGTACTACGACACTGATGCAGTGGAATTTATAGTCTTTCAATACATATTTCATAAGGCGGAGGAATAATTCACCTGGATTTTTTACCTGTGATTTCATTCCTCTAGGCTGTCTTCCCGGTCCCGGCATCTTATTCACCCTCCTTCTCGTCAAAATCGCCGCCACCGCTGGTCTGTGATTCATAGACTTCACGGTAGATATCATTCTGTTCCAGTAATTCTTCATGTGTACCGAATCCATTGACCTTACCGTCTTCCATAACGATGATACGGTCCGCATCCTGTACACTGGAGATTCTCTGTGCAATGATCAGTTTCGTCGTATCCGGAATCTCTTCACGGAATGCTCTCCGGATCTTCGCATCCGTTGCGGTATCTACCGCACTGGTACTGTCATCCAGGATCAGTACTTTGGGCTTCTTAAGTAATGCTCTTGCGATACAAAGTCTCTGCTTCTGACCTCCGGATACGTTGCTTCCGCCCTGCTCGATATAGGTCTCATATCCTTTCGGGAAACGGTCGATAAACTCATCCGCACATGCAAGTTCACACGCGTGTCTGCATTCTTCCAGAGTTGCCTCCTTGTCTCCCCAACGGAGATTATCAAGGATTGTTCCAGAGAACAGCACGTTATTCTGTAAGACTACTGATACCTGATTACGAAGCACTTCCATATCATAGTCTTTGACATTTTTGCCACCAACCAGTACTTCGCCTTTCGTCACATCGTAAAGACGGCTGATCAGGTTAACCAGACTCGTCTTGGCACTTCCGGTTCCTCCGATGATTCCGATCGTCTCACCGGAACGGATCTTCAGATCAATATCTTCCAGTACCGGTTCGTCACTGTCCTTTTTATACGCAAAGTCCACATGACGGAATTCAATACTTCCGTCTTCCACTTTCATGAACGGATGTTCCGGATTCTTAAGATCACTCGTCTCATTTAACACTTCGGAGATACGTTTCGCACTTGCCATACTCATTGTGATCATAATGAATACCATGGAAAGCATCATCAGGCTCATCAGGATATTCATACAATATGTAAGAAGACTCATCAGTTCTCCTGTCGTCAGGGAATTACTTGCGATCATCTTTGCTCCGAACCAGCTCACTAACAGGATACACGTGTATACCGCTGTCTGCATCATCGGGGCATTGAATACCAGGTTTGTCTCTGCTTTTACAAAAATGTTATAGATATTCTCACTTGCTCTTCTTAACTTGGATGTCTCCTGTTCCTCTCTTACATATGCCTTTACGACACGGATCGCAGATACATTTTCCTGTACAGACTCATTCAGGTCATCGTACTTTGGAAATGCCTGCTGGAAATATTTTGTCGCATGGCTCATGATCAGGAATAACAATATTCCAAGAATAATAACCGCTACAAGATAGATGCATGCAAGTCTTGCATTGATCGTAAATGCCATGACCATCGCACAGATCATACTTGCCGGTGCTCTGGTGAACATACGCAGAATCATCTGGTATGCATTCTGTATATTGGTTACATCTGTTGTCATTCTGGTTACAAGTCCCGCCGTGCTGAATTTATCAATATTCGCAAATGAAAATGTCTGAATATTGTTAAACATCGCCTCTCGTAAGTTTCTTGCAAATCCTGCCGATGCTTTTGCACCGTATCTTCCGCCCATCATTCCGGCGAATAATCCGATGGCCGCTGCAACGACCATGATCCCGCCGACCTTGTAAATATGCTGGATGTCCCCGGCATTGACACCTTTATCGATGATCGATGCCATCAGAAACGGGATGATCATCTCCATCAATACCTCAAGGATCATAAAGAGCGGAGTTGCAATGGATGCTGCTTTGAATTCTTTGATCTGTTTTGCTAATGTCTTAATCATTCCATTTACGCCCTTTCTGTTTCATTTATTGTTTTATAGTTACATTTATAACTCCGATTTTCCGGATTACCTGACTTCATATTTCTTCACATTCTGATTGATCCGGTCTAATACCTTATAAAAAATATGAAGTTCTTCTTCTGATATTCCTTCGGAAAGCTCTTCTTCGATATGCTCCACAATATCTTCAAAAGATTCCTGGCTTGCAATCCCTTTTTCTGTCAGGATTACTTTTTTTAACCTGGCATCCTGTTTTACCGATTCTCTTTTTACGAATCCCTTCTTTTCCATTAATTGGATCAGATTCGTAACCGTAGATCTACCTACTGCAAATCTTTGTTCAATATCCTTCTGAAAAATATCCTGCTCCCGGTTCTCATACAGATACCGTATGATCCAGCCATGCATCATCGTCACTTCATCCACTCCGGATTTTCTGACATGTGCTGACAGATTTCTTGACAGTTTCAGATCTGTACAATGAATTTCCGGGCCAATCTTTCTGTCTTCTTCTTTCACATTACCATCCTTTCTCTCGTATAATATCTTTTAGATACATAAATACATGTATCCTGATTAATAAGTTACTAAATAAATATTGTTCAATAGGCTTAGCAAAGCCCATGATATAATTGTCCTAGTGTCAATCAGGTAATAGTTC
>SKER01000061.1_pt1 | contig 146551 bp, 147 predicted proteins | sample 4826961 | NCBI WGS metagenome assembly SKER01 (sample SAMN11008804, study PRJNA524170) | human gut metagenome | biome: Human fecal sample; material: Feces; isolation source: fecal sample from pouch patient p47 | host: Homo sapiens | place: Israel: Tel-Aviv | collected 2016-11-16
AGCAAAGCTATCAGCCACTTTAGTGGCTTGATAGCTAACGGCAATCTCTATAGTGATTGCCTAGCTCCCTTACTAACCTCACAAAGTTGGTGAAATCGACCAACTTTGCTCCGCATCGCATGAACTGAAGATAGCTCAAAAGGTCTGGGAGACCTTTTGAGGTTGGAAATAGAGAAAGCCTCGCTTTCCTCAGCAGGTACGGCAAGGTGAGTTAACGACGCGACATGGAGTAAAAACTGTCAATATTACAGTTTTTATGAAATTAGTCACGGATAAAGTCACTCTAATGAGAAATCATAGAGTGACTTTATCCGTGGGAAATTTTTGATTTTCGAAGAGTATGAATATAAATTTCTCTGATAGCTAAAATAAGCCGTCTCACTTTCGAGAAGGCTTATTTTATAACTGTTTTATGAATTAGGATAGATATAGCTGACTTGACCTGGTGTCACGCTATTGTTAGGGTCGAACCAACCACGATAGTTATTGATTTCTGGATTACCCTTGTAGTTGGCTTCCAAAACTTGGATTTGACCTTGGTCATTAACATCTGTAACGTAAGCCACATGGCCATAACCACCGTCAGCCCAGCAGATAATAGAACCGACTTGTGGAGTATTTCCTACACTATAGCCAGAATTTGCTGCACTAGAGGACCAGTCGCCTCCGTTACCCCACCAGTCGCCGGCCCAACCAGTAACCTGCTTAACGCCCCAAGTACATTGACCAACTGGATAGGTGTTAGCAGTCGTATCTGCAGAAATATCGCTAGCCTGACCCTGATCTGCAGAGGTATCAGCTACTGCACCTTCATCTTGAGCTGGAGCAGCTTCTTGTGCTGCACCGTCAACTTCAATGGTTTGGCCTGGCAAAATCGTACTTGAAATAGTCATGCCATTATTGGCAGCCAATTGATAGGGATCCATACCACGACCATCAGCAATAGAAAAGAAGCTATCGCCATTTTGGACAGTGTAAGAATCCGCTTGAACCGCTTGACCGGCCAAACCGACTAAAACAGTAGCAGCTACAAATAGACTTGCTTTGGTTAATTTTTTATTCATCTTATTCCCCTTTTATTCATAATAAAAACCCTGACTTGTCTAGGATTTTTCTTCTATGCCCCTAGTTTAGCAGGAAAAAATAACAAGTCTATTAACTAGAAATTAAAAAAATCAACTAATCTAGTGACAAGTTTCTCTAAAATTGTTAATTTTTTAATTAAAATGTCACAAAAAGGAGGATATCAAAAGAAAAAACACTCAGCTAGGAGCCAAGTGCTTCTCTGACCTTGATATTTTTAACTTATACTCTTCAAAAATCAAAACTATCCATCGTTAACTCACTTTGCCGTACCCAAGTACTGCCCGCAGTTCGTTGCCTTGGCTAGATTGATTTTTATTGAGTATTAATATAAATCCAGGTAATTATCCACTTCCCATTGGGAAACGAAGGCTGCATAGCTAGCCCACTCCATCCGCTTAGCTTCAACAAAGTTAGGGTAGATATGGTCACCTAGTGCTGCTTTGACCACTTCATCCTCCTGCAGGGCTTTAACAGCATTATGGAGGGTTGATGGGAGGTCACGAATACCTGCTGACTTGCGTTCATCTTCAGTCATCACATAGATGTTTGATTCAACCGGAGCCGGCGCTTCAATTTTATTTTCAATACCATCTAGACCAGATTCCAAAAGGACGGCCAAGGCTAAGTAAGGATTAGCCGTTGGGTCAACTGAGCGCAATTCCAAACGTGTTCCTACGCCTCGAGAAGCGGGAACGCGAATAAGAGGAGAGCGGTTTTGACCAGCCCAGGCAATATAAACTGGAGCTTCATAGCCTGGAACCAAACGCTTATAAGAGTTGACTGTAGGATTGACAATGGCTGTATAATTGTAGGCATGTTCCATCAAGCCACCCAGGAAGTAATAAGCGTTTTGTGACAACTGCATACCATTTGGATCTTCGGGATCAAAGAAGGCATTGTTGCCTTGGGCATCAAAGAGGGACATATTACAGTGCATGCCTGAGCCATTGATACCAAATTTAGGTTTAGCCATAAAAGTTGCATAGAGGCCATGCTTACGGGCAATCGTTTTAACAACCAATTTAAAGATTTGAATATGGTCACAAGCCTTGAGAACATCACTATATTTAAAATCAATTTCATGCTGACCAACGGCCACTTCGTGGTGACTGGCTTCAACTTCAAAGCCCATCTTGGTTAAAACATTGACAATTTCACGACGAGTATTGTCAGCCAAGTCGGTTGGAGCAAGGTCAAAGTAACCACCTTTATCGTTCACTTCCAAGGTTGGATTTCCTTGTTCATCCATCTTGAAGAGGAAGAATTCTGGTTCTGGACCAAGATTAAAAGATTTGAAACCAACTTCTTCCATGTGACGCAAGGCGCGTTTTAAATTGCCACGTGGGTCACCAGGGAAAGGCTCACCTTGAGCAGTATAAATATCACAGATTAAACCTGCAACAGCACCATTTTCACCCCCCCAAGGAAAAACAGTCCAAGTGTCAATATCTGGGTAAAGATACATGTCAGACTCATTAATTCTTACAAAACCTTCAATAGATGACCCGTCAAACATGGCCTTGTTTGATAGAACCTTGTCAAGCTGTTCTTCAGTGGCAGGAATTTCAACATTCTTCATAGTTCCTGCAATATCTGAAAACATCAAACGCAAGAAGGTAACATTCTTCTCTTTGACTTCGCGACGAATATCATCTGCTGTGATTGCCATAATGGCCTCCTTTTTCAATAGAAAGAGCCTCAGCTAGCTCTGACAGGTACGTATGTTAAGCTCGTATCCTACATACGAAAGCTACTTGGGTTAGCATTGGGTGAAGGAAAGCGTGACTGATTGCGAAATTCATCTTGCAAAATTCGCCGAACATCCGCATCTGTAAGTGGCTTGCTCGCCCCTTGGCTAAGTTGCTTGCGTTTGGCATATTCCTTTTTGATGGCCGCAATATTGAGCCCTTCATCCAAATAGTCTTTGATTTCTAGCAAAACATCCATATCATTAAGAGAATATAGACGACGGTTACTAGAACTACGATCAGGAGTTAGAAGACCTTGATCTTCATAGTAGCGAATCTGTCTGGCCGTTAAATCTGTCAACTTCATTACTGAACCGATAGGAAAGACGGCTAGAGATCGTCTGAACTCTTTTTCTCGCATAAAAACTCCTTTCGCAAACCATTATAGGCTGAAAAATCATCTCTGTCAAGTCAAATGTTATATTTTCTAACATCATATTTTGGCTTGATTTCTGCAAATTCGGATTAAGGATAAAATCAAGAGAAGAATAATCGGCAACAAATACTTAGAGGGGTTTTCACCTGAAATGTACAACATACCCAGTATACAAAAAAAGACTAGCAAAACTAGTCTTTCTTAGCCATTCTTTTTGCAAAATGTTCCCCAATGCGATCAATGTCCGCATTGACCAGAGTCGCCACAAAGACACCGATAAAAGTTTCAAAAATCCGGGCTAGGGTATAGATAAAGGTATCCCCTTCCGGAATAGACAGGGTAATAATCAAGAGAGCCGCTACTGCTCCGATAATTCCTGTCTTGTTATTCATTGCGACATTTGTCATGATGGTCAGCATGGTAAAAATAGGAACAAAAACTAGGGTGACCCAGAGGGGCCTATTGAAGAGTCCACTAATCCCAAAGAAAATAAGAGAGTAGACCCCACCAATAGTATTACCGACAATTCTAGATGTTCCAAAATGGAGGCTCTTATCAAAGTTTTCTCTCAGACTAAAGACCGCAGTTAAACAACCAATTTGCAGACCTTCAAAGCCCAGAAGAGAAAAGAGGGTTAAAATTAAAAATACTGCCAATCCTGTTTTAAAGGTCCGCATCCCCAAACGAAATTCTCTTGGATTAAAACGAAAACATCCCAAAATTTAATTCCCATCTTTCAAAAATTCACTTTCCTATTCTACCACAGTTTTGAAATATTAACAAAATTTTCTGAAAATTTATTTCTCAAAACCAGTTCTCCTTCAATTCAAGAAATTCCAATGATACGCTTTTCTTTTATAATTTGGCTTGGCCAGAACGCCTTTATTCATCAACTGGTAATTTCTAGACCTGTCCGCTAAATCACAAATCGTGAAGGATTAGCTATCAATAGACAGCCAAATCCTATTTTAATCATCCCACATTGAACGGTTCTTTAATTTTTCTTCATATGGTGTCGCAGAAAGAAAAATTTTAAAAGGCTCACTTAGAGCTTTAAAGTCAATTCCCTGTTCCACCAGTTTCTTATCATACTGAGTTTTAATAGCCATAATCTTAGGAACAAAAGTCTGACCCTTAGAAGTCAAGGATAAAAGGGAAAAACGTCGGTCTTTGTCAGAAATTTCTTTAATCACCAGATTCTTTTTAATAAGCGAACTCACCAAACGGCTAGGGCTCTTTTTCTCACAAATTAATAAATCACCCAAGTCTTTTAAAGACAAAGGTCCAAATTCTTGCAAAACTAGGAGTACTTCACTCTGATTAGGTGTTATATGCAAGGGAGCCAGTAAATTGATTAACTCCTTATTAACAATATTTTCAACACTCTTGAATAAGTATCTAAAACGGGCTGCTTCGTATGTTGACATAAGTTTTCCTTCTTTTTTGATCTCTTACTATTCTACACCAGAATCAGTAAATTATTGACAAAAACATACTAAAAGACTAGACTAAGTTTTATTAAATGACAAGTCATTTAATAAAACTTTTCTAAAAGGAAAACTATATGAAGACATCACTCTCATCTCATAATATTAGCCACGCTTTTGTTACGGGCGCAACGGGTCTTTTGGGAAATAACCTTGTCCGCGCTTTACTCAAGGAGAATATCCAAGTTACCGCTTTAGTTAGGTCAATGGATAAAGCCCAAAAGCAATTTGGCGATCTCCCTATTCGCTTTGTTCAAGGGGATATTCTCAAGCCTGAAAGTTATCAGCCCTATTTATCTGACTGTGACAGCCTTTTTCACACGGCAGCGTTCTTTCGTGACAGCCATAAAGGTGGCAAGCACTGGCAAGAACTCTATGATACTAATATCACAGGTACAAGAGACCTCTTTCAAGCTGCTTATAATGCCGGAATTCGGCAAATCGTACACACGTCATCCATTGCTGTACTCAAAGGTGAGCCTAACCAGCTTATCAATGAGACTATGTCTCGTAGTCCTGATACCAAAATAGAGTACTACCGCAGTAAAATTCTAAGTGATCAAGTTGTTCGCGACTTTCTCAATAAACATTCCGACGTTTTTGTTACCTTTGTTCTTCCGGGCTCTATGTACGGCCCTGGTGATATGGGACCAACGTCCACAGGTCAGATGATTTTAAATTATATGCAACAAAAGCTTCCTGGGATTATCAAAGCCAGCTATAGCATAGTAGATGCTAGAGATGTGGCCGATATCCATATACGAGCTATGAAATATGGACGCAAGGGGGAGCGCTATTTAGCTGCTGGTCGATACATGACCATGCAGGAATTAATGAATACCCTAGAGGCAGTTACAGGAATTCCTGCTCCAAAAAGACAAATTCCTCAACCACTACTCCGAGCTTTCGCTTCTTGGAACGAATTTTACCATAGGGTTACTGGAAAGCCGGTCCTAGTTAGTAGGGATTTAGTCCATCTATTCGCTGAGGAATACCAGCGCACTCATTTTGACCCTACTAAGATGGAAAAGGAACTCGGTGGTCATTTTCGTGCCGTAGACGAGACAATGACAGATACCATCAAATGGTATCGCAACAATGGGTATTTGAACTAATAAAAACAGTATCAATTCACGATGGATTGATACTGTTTTTATTAGTGAATTCACTACCTCTATTACACAAAACAATGATTTTCAGAGACTGACAGACTTAGCTTATTTTTCAGTCAAAGCAGCGCTCCTCCAAATTTCTTAGGCAAATTCTTGCTAGAAAAGCTATGGTCAGCACTAGGCACTAAAGTGTCTTAGCAAGACCTGTCAATACTTTATACCTTGCTAGAGTTTCTAGTTTATTTTTCTGTCAAAGCTGCAAGTCCTGGCAGTTCCTTACCTTCAAGGAGTTCCATTGAGGCTCCCCCGCCGGTAGAAATCCAAGAGAACTTATCAGCACGGCCAAGGTTGATAGCAGCTGCTGCTGAGTCACCACCACCGATGATTGACTTCACGCCTGGTTGCTTAACAATGGCATCCATAACACCGATGGTACCAGTTTGGAAGTCAGGGTTTTCAAAGACACCCATAGGACCGTTCCAAACGACTGTTTTAGCACCAGTCAAGGCTTGGTCAAATTTAGCGATTGATTTAGGACCGATATCAAGACCAAGGAAACCAGAGTCTACAGCTTCACCTTCAGTATCTTTAACTTCAGTATAGTCTGCAAAAGCATTCGCTTCTTTAGAGTCAACTGGCAAGACTAATTTACCATTTGCTTTTTCAAGGAGAGACTTAGCGACATCCAACTTATCTTCTTCGACCAAGGAATCACCAATTTCAATACCTTGAGCCTTGTAGAAGGTATAGGTCATACCACCACCGATAAGGACCTTATCAGCCTTCTTAAGTAAGTTTTCGATAACACCGATCTTGTCTGAAACCTTAGAACCACCAAGGATAGCCACGAATGGGCGTTCTGGTGTTTCAACGGCTTCTTGGATGTAAGCAATTTCGTTTTCAAGAAGGAATCCAGCAACAGCCTTTTCAACATTAGCAGAGATCCCAACATTTGAAGCGTGAGCACGGTGAGCTGTACCGAAGGCATCATTGACAAAGATACCATCGCCAAGGCTAGCCCAGTACTTACCAAGTTCTGGATCGTTCTTAGATTCTTTCTTACCATCAACATCTTCAAAACGAGTATTTTCTACCAAGAGAACTTGACCGTCTTGCAAACCATTGATAGCTTCTTCCAATTTAGGACCGCGAGTTACACCTGGGAAGACAACATCTTGTCCCAATTTTTTAGCCAAATCTTTAGCAACTGGTTCAAGAGACTTACCTTCCTTGTCTGCTTCTTCCTTCACACGACCAAGGTGAGAAAAAAGAACTGCACGACCACCATGTTCAATGATGTATTTAATGGTTGGCAGAGCCGCAGTAATACGGTTGTCGTTAGTGATGACGCCATCTTTTACAGGTACGTTAAAGTCAACCCGAACGAGGACTTTCTTGCCTTTCAAATCAACATCTTTAACAGTTAATTTAGCCATTGATAGGACTCCTTAAAATTTATTTTTTACTCCATCATTATAACATAATTTCAAGCCTATATCTAAAATTGCTTGGAAAAAGTGAGGTTTATCACTAATTGACAATAATCCAATTCTTATCATTAAAGGGTTTCTCAGCTACCCAGGAGGACAAAAAAAAGACTAGCCGAAGCCAGTCCTTTCAATCATTAAATAATAACTTATTTAGCGATTTTTGCGAAGTATTCAAGAGTACGAACCAATTGTGAAGTGTAAGACATTTCGTTGTCGTACCATGAAACTGTTTTAACCAATTGAGTTCCATCTGCTGCTTCAGTTACTTCTGTTTGAGTTGCATCAAACAATGAACCAAATGACATACCAACGATATCAGAAGAAACGATTGGGTCAGTGTTGTAACCGTAGCTTTCAGTTGCAGCAGCTTTCATAGCAGCGTTAACTTCGTCAGCAGTCACCTTCTTGTCAAGAACTGAAACCAATTCAGTCAATGAACCTGTTGGAACTGGAACACGTTGAGCATGACCTTGCAATTTACCGTTCAATTCTGGCAATACAAGACCGATAGCTTTAGCAGCACCAGTTGAGTTAGGAACAATGTTTGCTGCAGCAGCACGTGCACGACGGAAGTCACCTTTACGGTGTGGACCGTCAAGGATCATTTGGTCACCAGTGTAACCGTGGATAGTTGTCATTGTACCAGCTTTAACACCGAAGTTCTTGTTCAAAGCGTCAGCCATTGGAGCCAAACAGTTTGTAGTACATGAACCAGCTGAGATAACTGTTTCAGAACCGTCAAGAACGTCATGGTTAGTGTTGAAAACAACAGTCTTAACATCTGATCCACCAGGAGCGGTGATAACAACCTTCTTAGCACCACCAGCATGCAAGTGCTTTTCAGCTGCTTCTTTAGTAGCAAAGAAACCAGTTGCTTCAAGAACGATTTCTACGCCATCGTTAGCCCAGTCAATTTGTTCTGGATCACGTTCAGCAGAAACTTTAACGAATTGGCCGTTAACTTCGAATCCACCGTCTTTGACTTCAACAGTACCGTTGAAACGACCTTGAGTAGTATCGTATTTCAACAAGTGTGCAAGCATTGCTGGGTCTGTAAGGTCGTTGATACGAGCAACTTCAACACCTTCAACGTTTTGGATACGACGGAATGCAAGACGTCCGATACGACCGAAACCGTTAATACCAACTTTAACTACCATGTGTGATTTCCTCCTTATGAAAATCATAAAAAATTTATTAAGGGCAAGCCCTTCTACGATTGTGAAAAGGTTAACTTGTGAGGTTCCACATACCCCTTCAACATGATTATTATATAACCTTTTTCTGTAAATTGCAACCACTTACCATTTTCAGAAAGTTACAAATTCTAGCTAAAAATAGAAAAAACTAGCAAGACCAGCTTACTAGTTTCTTTGTTTTCAAGTTAGCAATAATTATGCTTGGCCTGAATTTTTCTTAATGATTTCTTCTTGAACAGATTTTGGTACATCTTCGTAGTGGTCAAATACCATCATGAAGGTACCGCGACCTTGAGAAGATGAACGAAGGACGGTAGCGTAACCAAACATTTCAGCAAGTGGCACGTAGGCACGAACGATTTGGCTGTTACCATGAGCTTCCATACCATCAACACGTCCACGACGAGCTGTTACGTGACCCATAACGTCACCAAGGTTTTCTTCTGGAACAGTGATAGTCACCAACATCATTGGTTCAAGGATAACAGGTTGGGCTGTCTTAGCTGCTTCTTTAAGAGCTAGGGAAGCTGCAATCTTGAAGGCTGTTTCAGATGAGTCGACATCGTGGTAAGAACCATCGTAAAGTTTAGCCTTAATGTCAACCAATGGATAACCAGCAAGGACACCATTAGCCATAGCTTCTTCCAAACCTTTTTCTACGGCAGGAATAAATTCACGTGGGACAACACCACCGACGATGGCATTTTCAAATTCAAAGCCTTTACCTTCTTCGTTTGGTGTAAATTCAATCCAAACATCACCAAATTGACCTTTACCACCAGATTGGCGTTTGAAGAAACCACGGGCTTGTGTAGAAGCACGGAAGGTTTCACGGTAGGATACTTGAGGAGCACCAACGTTTGCTTCAACCTTGTGTTCACGTTTAAGACGGTCAACAAGGACATCCAAGTGCAATTCACCCATACCAGAGATAACAGTCTCACCAGTTTCTGGATTGGTTTCAACACGGAAGGTTGGGTCTTCTTCAGCCAGCTTTTGCAGACCGATAGCCATCTTGTCTTGGTCAGCCTTAGTCTTAGGTTCAACCATAAGTTGGATAACGGGTTCTGGAACTTCGATGGACTCAAGAATAACCTTGTGTTTTTCATCTGTCAAAGAGTCACCAGTTGTGGTATCCTTCAAACCAATAGCGGCAGCAATGTCACCAGAGTAAACCGTTTCGATTTCCTTACGGCTGTTGGCGTGCATTTGCAGGATACGTCCGATACGTTCCCGTTTGCCTTTGGTTGTATTCATAACGTATGAACCAGAGTTCATGACACCTGAATATACACGGATGAAGGTCAGACGACCAACGAATGGGTCAGTCATGATCTTGAAGGCAAGAGCTGCGAATGGTTCCTCATCAGATGCTGGACGTTCTTCTTCTTCGTCTGTATCTGGGTTCACACCCTTGATGGCTGGGATGTCAAGTGGGCTTGGAAGATAGTCAATAACGGCATCAAGCATCATTTGAACACCCTTGTTCTTGAAGGCAGAACCACAGAGAACTGGGAAGAATTCAACATTGATAGTTGCACGACGGATAGCAGCCTTCAATTCGTCGTTAGTAATTTCTTCACCTTCAAGATATTTCATCATCAGGTCTTCATCTGTTTCAGCTACGGCTTCAATCAGTTTTTCCCGATACTCTTGAGCTTGTTCAAGATATTCAGCTGGAATTTCTTCTTCAAGAATATCTGTACCAAGGTCATTGGTGTAAACTTCAGCCTTCATGGTAATCAAGTCAATGATACCTGAGAAGTCATCTTCAGCACCGATTGGCAATTGAATTGGGTGAGCGTTCGCTTGCAAACGTTCGTGCAAGGTTGACACTGAGTAAAGGAAGTCAGCACCAATCTTATCCATCTTGTTAGCAAATACGATACGTGGAACTCCGTATTCAGTAGCTTGACGCCAAACGGTTTCCGTTTGAGGTTCAACACCTGATTGAGCATCCAAAACGGTTACAGCACCATCAAGAACCCGAAGGGAACGTTGAACTTCGATAGTGAAGTCCACGTGTCCTGGGGTGTCAATGATGTTAACACGGTGACCATTCCATTGGGCAGTTGTTGCCGCAGATGTGATGGTGATACCACGTTCTTGTTCTTGTTCCATCCAGTCCATTTGTGAAGCCCCTTCGTGAGTTTCACCAATTTTGTGGATACGACCTGTGTAGTAAAGAATACGCTCTGTAGTAGTTGTTTTACCGGCATCGACGTGAGCCATGATACCGATGTTACGAGTTTTTTCCAATGAAAATTCGCGAGCCATGAATGATTCTCCTATAAATCTATAATTTTTGGAAAAAACGGATAGGCAGGGACCTACCCGTTTTGGTTATTCACTAAGTTTTTGATAGGCCTTGGCAACCTAAGTCATTGAGTTGAGACTACAAACTACAAAGTTTGCTAGTCTAATGGAACTCGACTTGAGAGCAACCAGTCCAAAAAGATAAAATTTTCTAGGAAGCTAAGCTTCCTTGTCAATTTTCCTATTTTGTCCTTACTCTCTTCGTCTCTGTATCTTAAATACTTGAACTCAGGCTAAACGCCTTTGTGCCTTAAATAATTAAGCACAGGCTAAACGATGTGTGCATATTATTTAGTTGAGGTCGGACTACAAATCACTGACAAAAAGAGAGGTGGTTGTTTGACTTTAGTCAATTACAACCATGACTACCTTTAGGTGTAAAATCTCCTAGAAGCCAAAACTTCGTCGCCAATTTTCCTATTTTGTCTAGGATTTGCTTAACGTCCTCACATCCTATCTTACCAACGGAAGTGAGCGAAGGCACGGTTAGCTTCTGCCATACGGTGAGTGTCTTCACGTTTTTTAACAGCAGCACCAGTATTGTTTGAAGCATCCAGAATTTCTTTTGCCAAACGGTCCTGCATAGTGTGTTCACCACGGGCACGAGAAGCGTTTACCAACCAACGAAGTCCAAGAGTTGTCCGACGTTCTGGACGAACTTCAACTGGGACTTGGTAGTTAGACCCACCGACACGGCGAGCACGAACTTCAAGTACAGGCATGATGTTTTCCATTGCTGTCTCAAAAACCTCAAGGGCATCATTGCTAGTTGCATCTTTGATTTGGTCAAAGGCACCGTAGACGATGGTAGCAGCTGTACCGCGCTTACCGTCAAGCATAACACGGTTGATAAGACGTGTTACAAGTTTTGAATTGTACAATGGATCTGGCAATACTTCGCGCTTAGGCGCTTGATTTTTACGACTCATTAGTTCTTATCCCCCTTCTATTATCCTTTAGGACGTTTAGCACCGTATTTAGAACGGCCTTGTTTACGGTCAGCAACACCTGCAGTATCAAGTGCACCACGGACGATATGGTAACGAACCCCTGGAAGGTCCTTAACACGTCCACCACGGATAAGCACAACACTGTGTTCTTGCAAGTTGTGGCCGATACCTGGGATATAAGCTGTAACTTCGATCAGGTTACTCAAGCGAACACGAGCAAATTTACGAAGGGCAGAGTTAGGTTTCTTAGGTGTCATGGTACCAACACGAGTAGCAACGCCACGCTTTTGTGGTGAAGAAACGTTTGTTGGAACTTTTTTGTGAGAGTTGTAACCAACATTAAGTGCTGGTGAGTTAGATTTCTCAACTTTAGATTTACGTGGTTTACGTACCAATTGGTTGATTGTAGGCATCTACATTTTCTCCTGTAAAATTTTATTTTTGGTTGATAGAGCGCTTGGTGACAGCCCCCATCAGAGGTGTACTTTGCAACATTTGTCAGCACGTCTCTGTACACTTTGGAGAGACCAAAAGTAAAAAGTACCGTTTATTATAGTACCAATATTAACAAGCTTTGTCAACGAAAAATGGCTGTTTTTTCAGTCTTCAAAAGAAAAACTAACCCGCTTGAATCGAGTTAGCTGAAAATTCCTATTGGAAAATATTTCCTAGTTCTACCTTGACTAGGTTGTTTTTGACATCAATCTCTGAAACCGTCAAGAGAGACTTATAGTCAAAGAGGTGCTCGCGCTCCTTTTGTGAGTTTTCAGCAAAGACAGCGACACCAACCAAGTCACTTTCAAACTCTCTGAGCAGACTAATCATCCCACTGATGGTTCCACCACCCTTGAGGAAGTCATCAACAATTAAAACACGGCTATTGGGTTTGAGGCTACGCTTGGACAGAAACATCTTCTCGATACGATCACTAGAACCGCTGACATAATTGACAGAGACTGTTGAGCCTTCGGTAATCTTCAAATCCCGCCTTACGATAACGAAGGGAACATTGAGGACGTTGGCGACAGCATTGGCCAGAGGAACACCCTTGGTGGCCACCGTCATGACAGCATCAACCTTTTGACCAGCAAAGGCACTAGCAATAATCCGACCAACACTCTGTAAAATGCTAGGCGTGCTGAGAAGATCAGATAAATAGATATAGCCCCCTGGCAGAATCCGATCACTCTCTGATAAACGTTGGCAGAGCTCTTGGACAATACCTCTAGCCTCCTCTTGAGAGATGCTAGGGGTAAAAATAACACCGCCACTAGCCCCTGTTACCGTCTCAATATGGCCAATATTGCTATTTTCGAAGGCCCGCTTGATGATAGCAATGTCCTCGGAAATTGAGGATTTGGCAGCTTGGTACTTTTCGGCAAAGGTATTTAAACTGGTTAAGCTGTAAGGATTGTTAATCAGATAGTTGGAGATAACCACCATCCGCTCACTTCTTCTTAATTTCATTCGTCTTTCCATTTCTTATTGTTTTAAGAAAATTGTATCATAAAATACAGCAAAAAACGAACATTTACACCGTAAATATTCGTTTTATCCCTTGTTTTATAAGTTTGGCTTGTAAAAAGAGCGATTTTCTAGGGCAAAGATGCGACTGGTCATCTCACCCTCCTCTACTTGGGCCAGAGCCGTTGTCATCATCATCATTTCAGCATCAATATTATCAATCATGTGAATGATTTCTGCCTCCATGACTTGAGGGCGAACAGGACTGCCATATTCTAATTGGCCATGGTGACTGAGCACCACATGGCGAAGAATAGTGACATCTTCTCGGTCATCCTCAATTCCTAACTCAATAATGGCCTTGGTGATTTCCTCATTGACTAAGGCAATGTGACCAATGAGATTTCCCCGAACAGTATACTCTGTGCCATCAACACCAGAGAGTTCGATACACTTGGCCAAATCATGCAGCATAATGCCAGCAAAGAGGAGACTCTTGTTGAGAGTAGGATAGATGTCACCAATACTATCGGCTAGGCGAACCATGGTCGCCGTGTGGTAGGCCAGCCCATTTTCAAAGGCATGATGGTTGGTCTTGGCAGCTGGATAGGTAAAAAAGGCCTTATCAAACTTACGGTAAAGGGTGCGGACAATCCTTTGCCAGGTAGCATTTTCAATTTTGAACATCATCCCTTCAAGGTAGTCACGAATTTCGGTGATATTGACTGGAGATTTTTCCCGAAAATCGGCTGGATCGCTGGGTTCACCCTCTTTGACATTACGCAGGGTGATTTGATTGACCTGAGGAGTACCATTGTAGACCTCGCGCCGGCCTTGCATATGGACAACCTTACCAGCAGTGAATTCTTGGACATTGTGGGGCTGAGCGTCCCAAAGGTTACCTGAAATCTGGCCTGAGTCATCTTGGAAGGTCATGGCTAGATAGTCCTTGCCTGCCCGCGTTTTTCTCAGTTCAGCTTTTTTAATCAGGTAGAAACCTTCAAAAATCTCATCTTTTTTCATTTGATTAATTTTCATGCGAGTCCTCGCCTTCTTCTATTTGCGGGATATTGAGTAGGGATTGCGTGTTAGAATCTTGATAGGCTTCAACCCTATCTAGGGCTCTGACGATGGCATTGGTCCTGGTCGTCAGGAGACTATCAACGGTCTTGCTAGCGGTGTTGAGTTGCTTCTGTGCCTTGGTCAACATGCCACCGAATTTAGTAAACTCAGTTTTGACATTGCCCAGAATTTTGGAAATATCATCTGCATTCTTTTGGATATTAAGCGTCTTAAAGCCAACCGAGAGAGAGTTGAGCAAGGCTGACAAGGTTGAAGGGCCTGCTAAAACAATGTTTTCCTCCCGTCTTAAGCCGTCAAAGAAGGCCGAATTTCGGACCACTTCCGAGTAGAGCCCTTCTGTCGGCAAAAACATGATGCCAAAATTGGTGGTTTCTGGTGGATTGAGATACTTCTTTTGGATATCCTTGGCAAAGCGTTTGAGACTAGCCAGAAGCGACTTGCGATAGGTCTCAATCTGCTGGCTATCGCCAGATTCGTAGGCCTCTTCCAACCGATAATAATCTTCCAAGGGAAACTTGGAGTCTATGGGCAGATAGATATATTGACCATCGTGGTTGCCAGGGAGTTTAATAGCATACTCGACCCGCTCACTAGAGCCCTTGACCGTAGCAAATTCCCGCTCGTACTGGCTGTCGGTCATGATGTCTTCGATGATTTGGCCCAGCTGCAATTCACCCATAATTCCACGGGTCTTAGTGTTGGAGAGGACCTTGTTGAGGGTGCCGACGTCTTGAGCCACCGTCTTCATTTGTCCAAGGCCTTGGTTAACCGATTCCAATTGTTGGGAGACTGTCGCAAAGGAGGCCTGCAGGCGAGTTTGCAGAGTTTGTTCCAGCTTTTCTTCAACGGTCTGCCGCATTTGGTCCAGCCGTTTTTCGTTGGATTCCTGCATCTCTTTGACGGCCTTGGTCAGAGTCTGGTTCATCAACTCCAGTCGCTGATCCGAGCGGTCCCGATTATCACTGAGATTCTTGTGGAGGACATCGCGGATGTCAGCCAGTTGCTGGTAGGTTTCTGTCTTTTGTTGACCCAATTCTTGATTGAGGGCTAGAATCTGATCCTTCTTAGCCAAATCCAACTGATAGGAAACCTGCTCAGATAAATTGTCAGCATTGTCATCCAAGGCTTTCCTTAGCTGACTCTGGAGATCGGCTACCCTGATGACAAGATAGAAGGAGAGACCCAGGCTAGCTAGGCCAATAAGCATTAGAATGAGGCTCATGTTTTGTCCTTACTTTGAATAACGACGAGGTAGCCCTGATCTAGACTGACCTCTATCGCTTGATTGCTAAATTCATTGCTAGAATAGATTTTCTTTTGGAAATAATTGCCCGAGGTCAGCTCATACTTGGCACCCTTGATCGTTAGATTGGTAGCACCTTCGGTCATAAAGGAGACGTAAGTCATGCCTGGAATCGCTGAAATCTGGTGCCGACCAGCTGGCAAATAGTCAATGACATTTTGCTCATCCACTAGACTGATTTGCTTCATAAAAGGGGCAATCTCAGGGTCGCTAGGCAGGAAGACATTGCTGAGGGCATGATCTAAACGCCCGCCGAAGGCTCCAAAAATAGTTAGCTGAGCTTGGGGATACAAGTCTAGAACAGTCTTAAGAGCCAGCTCGGTATCTGTATCATTCTTCTGGCTGGGAGCCTGAATTAGCTGACTAGCCTGCTGACCAATCTGCTGTAGTTCTCGGTCTGTCACTGAATCAAAATCACCGATAGCTAAATCTAAAGGGAGACCCTGCTCAAGTAGCCAGAGACAGGCACGGTCAATACCGACATAAGCATCGAAATCTTGGGGAATTTCAACTCGGCAACCACCTGCTAAAAGAGCAATTTTCTTAGGCATCTAGAGCATCCCGTAGAGTTTGAACCTGACTAGCTAAGTCGTCAGCCTTAAAGAGATAAGACCCCGCAACAAAAACATTGGCTCCTGCATCCTTGCAGGCCTTGATGGTCTTGTCATCAACTCCGCCATCGACTTCAATGTCAAAATTATAGCCAGCTTCTTCTCGCCAAGTGGCTACTTTTTTCACCTTTTCTAACATCTCTGGAATAAAGGCTTGACCACCAAAGCCAGGATTAACCGTCATAATCAGCACCTGGTCAACTAAGTTGAGAACTGGTTCCAATGCAGAAACTGGCGTCCCTGGATTGATAACAACCCCTGCCTTGAGACCTGCTTTTTTGATTTTTTGCAAGGCTCCGTGAATATGCTGGGTGGCTTCAACATGGATGGTCATAATATCCGCGCCAGCTTGGGCAAAAGCATCCACATAACGCTCTGGCTCAACCACCATCAGGTGGCAATCAAAGACCAGCTTGCTGTGCTTGCGAAGACTGGCTACCACATCAGCACCAAAACTGATATTGGGGACGAATTGACCGTCCATAATGTCAATATGAACGTAGTCAGCACTGGTTTGATCAATCCGACCAAGTTCTTGGGCGAAGTTCGCGTAATCAGCAGCTAGTATAGAGGGAGCAATTTTATTGACCATAGCAGATTTATCCTACTTTCTTTTGATAACTTTCTTATAGGTTTCCCGACGATTTTCAATTTCACTGAGAAAAATCAGGTAATTATCATAACGGCTGGACCAAATTTGACCAGACTCTAGGGCATCCTTGACAGCACAAGCTGGCTCATGGGTATGGGTGCAGGAGCGAAATTTACAATTCTGGCTCAGTTTGCGAAATTCTGGGAAGGCTTGATTGAGCTGGGCACTATCCGAAACTTCATAATCAATGGAAGAAAAACCTGGGGTATCAGCAATCTTTCCTCCATGAACATTATAGAAGCTGACAGCCCGAGTCGTATGCCGGCCCCGTCCCAAACTATTAGAAATTGCCTTGGTTTCCAGTTCAAGCTCAGGAGCAATTTTATTGAGCAGGGTAGATTTCCCCACACCGGTCTGGCCCATAAAGACCGTAATCTGACCTTTTAGCTTGGGTAGGAGTCGATCTAACGACCAGCAAAATTCATAACCGATTGCTTGATAGTGCTGACCAATCGCTTTTATCTGATTCTCGTCTTCAAGGAGGTCGGTCTTGGAGATATAAACCAGCGGTTTAATTCCTTTGTGCTCCAAGAGCACCAAAAAGCGATCCAGGAGGTTGCTGTTAAAATCAGGCTCCTTGGCCGACATGATAACTACTGTCTGATCAATGTTGACAATGGGAGGTCGCACCAGACTGTTTTTGCGCTCATGAATCTTCAAAATATAACCTTGGGAATTTTCCTCGGCCGAAAAATCAACCCAATCACCCACATAGGGGGTCTGGCCTTTTTTTCGAAAATTTCCTCGAGCTCGCGTCTGAAAAATTTGACCGTCTGCTTCTACATAATAGAAACCCGCTAAAGCCTTGATAATTCTACCTTGCAAATGAACTCCTTTGTGAATTTTATGGGCTTATTATACCATAAAAGCAGGACCAGATGTGACTAAACTTTATTTGTCAAAGATTGTCCTGAACTTTGATAGAAGGAGCGAAATAGCAGGCCGTATAAAAGGAAAAATTGACAATTTTTAACATCCAAGTTTCCACCTATATCGAATTTTTTTGCTAAAAGAACCGCAGACTACCGCTAAATTCCCAGACAAAGTTCTAGTTTTGGACATTAGCTAGAACTTACTTTGAGAACTTAGATTTGTATTTTTGTGATGTCATGATGACCTCTTTCTAACAGAAAAGTCTCAGACTTAATTCCACCACAAAAACACGTTTCAGACTAACTTCTAGTTTTGTCACCTGACTGGAACTTACTTTGGGAATTAACAGAAAACTTAGAACCGCGGACTTCCTGCTAACTTAATCTTGCAATTTTCAGAAAATCCGCTATAATAGTCTTATATGCGGAGGTGGTGGAACGGCAGACACGCATGCTTCAGGCGCATGTGCCCGTACGGGTGTGAGGGTTCAAATCCCTTCCTCCGCATTAGTGACATCGAAACTGATGTCTTTTATTTTTCCTCAATGACAATTGGTCTTAGCCAAGGAGCCTAGTCACAGAGACATTGCCAGACAAAGCAACCAAGGCTAGGACTAATTGTCAAGGGGACTTTTGGAAAGGTGGCCCAGCTTGGTACGGCACCGGACTCGAAATCCGGCAAGTGGACTTTTGTTCATGCGCGGGTTCAAATCCCGTCCTTTCCTTTAACTAAGATACAAAGGGCGTTAAGAAAGCGAGGAGAAAACAGGAGACTGACGCCGTGTCCTAAACACAAGGAAGGCTGTCTTTTTCTCGACGCTTTTAGAAGGAAGGCTACACTCGAGAACAGCCACAGCTGTGAGCGCTAAAGCGCAAACAGCGTGCGTCTCTTTTCTCCGAAGGATTAGTCCGTAAACAAAACTCTCATCTAGTCAGGTGAGAGTTTTGTTGTGTCTATAAAGCAAAAAGAGACTAATCAAAAATGCCAGCAGCGTTATTGAACCGGTGACATATTTTTCAAAGAAACTGCTGCTGATAAAGAAATTAAAAAGCGTGGCTAAGCCTAAGAAAATGGTAACAAGTCCAACAATTCTTGTCAGTGTTTTTTCCTGCCATGATGATGTTAGCACTCTGCCAAAGAGCAGATAGCTATAGCCAAAGAAAGACCAGAGCAAACATAAAGCGAGATTGACCGGCCGCAGCCAAAGCGGAAAAACTGTATAGCTACCGCCAAAAACGAAAGCTCCCAAGGGAGCACCCATCAGGAGTAAAAAATGCAAGAGCGCCTGCGCAAACCAGAGAGCTGCACAAATTAGGGATAAGATTTTTTTAGTAGACATATCTAGCCCTCCATGCTAACAAACATAAATTACAGTCGTTTCCGATACTGCCCTCGACCAAGAAACTCTATCAAACCTTGGTCCCGCAAGACTTGCAGCTGTTGTCGAAGTTTATCCTTAATAAAATGGTTGTTGGGAAATTTCATTTGCAACTCTTCTTCAAAGGCATAAACATCCTGCAAGGAAAATTCTCTTTTCGCTATTCTATCGAGGCAAGTCATAACTTCCAAAGTCCAGCCCCTAGCTTCACGACTGCTCTTTCTCAAAAACAGGGTCTTATGAAATTCTGACTGAACTTCATTTCTTGACAGTATCTGACGATTTTTGACCAGAAAAACTTTTCCGGCTTCTGGAACTTTAGAAATATCCAGATTACAGCCGACCCATCCTGCCCGCCTAGCGGTCTCTTTCAGGGGACTTCTTTTAATAACAATGTCAGGCCGGAAAAAATGCTTGGGAATAATGAGGAAATTATTGACCATTTTCTCTGTTCGGGAATAAGTTAGAAAAAAGAAGTTGGGATTATTATCTGCCTGCAGGCGCTCTATCATGGTGTGATAGGCCCCATCGTTGATAATATTGGAAAAACGAACCCCTTTACTCTTCAGTTCAAACTCTTCTGAACAGTTACTGCAGTAAAAGTCTGCAACTGGCGAATTATTAGGAAACTGCGATAGATAAGGCTGACCACAATTTGGACAGTAGCTATTGGCCCTAACCCAACTCTCCGTTGCTACACGCACTTGCTGAGAGTTGCTTTTGTAAGACTGCACCTCTGGTGCATCAAAAGGTAAGGTCAAGTCCATAATACTATCTCACCCCAACATCCATCAAAGCATCTGCCAGTCGACCGAAGTCTGGGATGGAGAGGGCTTCGCCACGGATATTGGGTTTGAGCTCCGCCTTTTCAAGGGCAGCCTGGAGTTTAGATTTGGTCTCTTCTTCCTTACCAAAGCGGTTGGTCAGGTTGTTCCAGAGGGTTTTACGACGATGGACAAAGCTAGCCTTGGCTACATCAAAGAAAAAGTCTTGGTCCTTGACAGCCACTAGAGGCGACTGACGCCTAGTCATCTTGAGAATGGCCGAATCGACATTGGGAGCCGGCACAAAGACCGTACGAGGCACGATGAAGGCCACTTTAGCAGTCATATAGTACTGAACCGCAATGGAAAGACTACCATAAGCCTTGGTCTTGGGTTCGGCCGAAATGCGGTCTGCCACCTCTTTTTGCATCATGACAACAAAGTCCGCAAAAGGAATCTTGCTCTCAATCAGGTGCATGAGAATGGGCGTGGTGATGTAGTAGGGCAGATTGGCCACCACCTTGATAGGCAGGCCAGGGTTAGCAAAGTTCTTGATATGGGTCTGCAAGTCCGATTTGAGAATATCCTCATTGATGACGGTAACATTGTCAAAATCACGCAGGGTGTCCGCCAAAATCGGAATCAGTCGCTCATCGATTTCAAAAGCCATAACCTGGGCAGCTCGCTCAGCCAAGAACTCAGTCAGGGCTCCAATACCAGGACCAATCTCGATGACATTGACATTTCGGTCAATCTCAGCCGTATCCACAATCTTCTGTAAAATATTGGTATCCGTCAGGAAGTTCTGACCAAAGGATTTTTTTAAGGTGAAGCCGTGCCGTTCCAAAATGGCCCGAGTCACGCTGTAATCTGCTATTTTCATACCTTGTATTATACCATAAAGATTTAGAGTGACCGACGGGACTACTACTAAAATCAATCAATAAAACGGGTAAATTCTTCGACAGGACGCCTAATATGAGGATGACCCGTTTTCAAAGCTTTTCCGACTGGCAACATTAGGATGGCTTCCCAAGTCTCTGGGACCTTGAGATAATCCTTGATAGCCGTGAAGTCAGCTCCTCTCATGGGCACACTATCATAACCGAAACCTCTTACCACGTGCATAAGGTTCATGGCAAAAAGACCGACATCTAGTCGAAGCCCTTCTAAATCTTTATCCTCTGGATGAAGCTTAAAATAGGCCTTTATTCGGGATAATTTAGTAGTAACATTAGACTTAGAGATAGCTCCTCGTTGGAGATGAAAGTTTTGCCACCAATTTAAATCATAGGCCGATTTATCACCAAAAATGAGAAATACCGCCGAGGCATCTTTGACCTGATCTTGCCCCGCTGCTAAGTGAGCTAAGTGAGCCTGTTTTTCCTTATTGCGAACAAGAACAACCCGCCAAGGTTGGAAATTGTTGTTTGATGGGGCATAACTGGCATATGTTAATATTAATCTAATAACCTCTTTAGGGATAGTCACCTGAGAATCAAAATGCCGAACCGAATGGCGACCATTTAGGAAGTCTAAGAATTTATTCATGTTTTTCTCCTTGTCTTTTTAACTAGAACTATTATAATAAAGTCAAATAAAGAAAAACAGTAGTCACTTTTTTGTGGCTACTAGGGGGGCGATTATGCAAACAAGAAAAGATTGGAACTGCGGTCTCACTAGAGTCATGGATAGCCTGTCAGGAAAATGGAAACTCAATATTTTTTGGGTTATTGCTCAAAAGCAACCCATCCGCTTTAACCAGCTCAACCGTGAAATTGAAGGTATTACGAAAACCATGCTGATTCGCTCATTAGAAGATTTACAAACTGACCATCTGATTTTAAAAAAAGACTATCAAACGATGCCCTTGCATACAGACTATTCTTTAACGGCCAAGGGGCAAGATCTTTTAGGACTCATGATAGTCTTAAATGACTGGGGCAGGGAAAATTTATAGGCTGAACAGATAACTATACTAAAAAATGTTCAAGCACCTCTTGTCACACTGTAGTCTGCGATTCTCATGTATAATAAATTCCTCTATTTTCAAAAATACCGTCTGACAGCTTTCCTGTAGCGGCCATAAGCTTGACCAAACTGTTTCCTGCACCATCTTTCCTCCGACAAAATAATCCAATGGCCGGACACCTGAAAAATGAGCGTCAGCAGTCCGAAAATCAGAGACTGGGCCAACAAAGACATTCCGATCAAAATCACGAAATAGGACAGGTAAATCGGATTGCGGGAAAATTTATAAACGCCCTTTTGGTTAAAGCCTGCTTGGTCAGGAAAGGCAAAGTGAACCATGGTAACAGCACATAAAATCAACCCCAAGATATAACTAAGAAGTCCTAGATAAAAACAGACAGAACCATCACTTTTGATTGACAGAAACAGGGACGTCACAGCAAGCCCCAGAGTTGCCAGCTGATAAACGATATAGGCAATTTGCTCATTTCCCTTGACAGGTGCAAAATGAGCAGCTCGCTCCAAAGCCTTTTTATTCACAAAAGAAAGCAGACCAAATCGAATCCCAATAAAAGGCAAAAACAAAATAGCTAACATATCCCCTCCCAATTTAAGAACCAAGAACCGCCCAATTCCTATGAAAATACGGGCAGTTTAACGCTACTATTTTTCAGAAAACTTCCTTCATATTGTGACACAAAAAGGACAAGCTAGAATTGCCTCATCCCTGTGAGAGCTTAATCACTCTTTCTTTGACTATCACATTTCACTGAGTTTGCCTGTCACTCGCAATTTTCGCATGGTGGCTTTGATTCCCAATTTCTTTTCTAAAAAGTTGGTGTTAAGCCGCTTTTTCTTAGCTTCTCGCGGTAAATAGAGATAAAGGCACTGTCTGCCAACATAAAATTCTTCATCGCCAAAGTCCGTTTGAGCTAAACTTTCCAAAATATCAGCATTCAAATTATCGTTGGTAAAAACTAAATGAATTCTGGAAACATCATAATTGTCACCAAATGGATTTTCCTTGACAGCCCTTGCCAACTGCTCAGGCTCTTTAATAATGATTGACAAATCCGCACCGATTTGCTTTAAAATGGTATTATGAACTAATTTTTTGATACCCGCATCGGTCAAATCTGTGTTCAAGATAATATTACCACTTTGAATATAGGTTTTAACTGATAAGAAGCCAACATTCTCTAAAGCTTCTGCTAAATCAGACATTTTTGGAATTCGATTTTTCCCCGTCGGTGTAACACCACGAAGTAAGATAATTTTCTTGGTCATAGCCCCATTGCTCCTCTTTCCATTCCCTATTCTATCATAAAGTCTATTACAAATTATCCTCATTTGACACTAAATCAAAAAAGGTATACAATCCTCACTGTATCAAAGAATAGGAGAAACCCATGAAAACCATCAATGCTACCTTTTTTATTAAAGAAGAAAACCGCCAAGACTTCCTCCATGCTTTCGCACCTCTGATTGCTTCCTCTAGGAAAGAAGCCGGCAACCATGGCTACCAACTCTATCAAGCCCTTGATGACCCCAATCAATTTTTGATTGTTGAAAAATGGCAGGATCAGGCAGCCATTGACAGCCATAACCAAACACCCGAATTTGTGAACTTCTTTGAACAGTTACCGGATTTCTCATCTGCTGAAGCCATCGTCTCAGTGATGGAATAAGGACAATATCAAAAACGCTCATCAGAGCGTTTTTTTGATATAAGAATGACCTATTAGGTTACTTCTAAAGACTTAGTGTTGGAGCGTTTTTCTTGGCATATCTGATGGAAAAACTTGTCCACCACCTATGGTTCTGATAGTGAGGCAACCAATTCACCGTAATATTGGGGATTGCCTGTTGAAAAATACTTATACCATGCCGCAATCGTCTCTGACGAGTACAAGTCGAGTTTTTCGATAATGTATTTGGCCCAAAGTAGAGACCCAGCTGAACTTGCTGTGATGAGGTTCTTATCGCTTACGGCCACATCATCTTGATAGTAGGCTTGTCCGCTATAATTTTCACTCATGCTAGACAAGAAGAAGAGAGCATTACTGGTGTGGGGATGATTATTGAGCAAACCCTTGTCTGCTAGGCCCAGAGTAGCACCACAAATAGCCGCAACCAGTTTGTCCGACTGCAAGAGCTCTGCCGCCAAATCCAAGACCGCTTCTTGCTCCTTGGTCTGCCAAGTATCGGCACCAATCAGCACCAGAGCAGCCGTATCGTCTATAACCACATCATCAAGGGTGACATCAGGAATAAGGGTCAGACCACCCGCTGTTTTAATAGCTTGCTTGCTCCTTCCAACTGTCTTTATAGTCAGCTGATGAGCCCCTGTCATGTTTTGCAAACTTAGGACTTGCAGAAGATAGCCATGCTCCCAATCAGCCATGGTGTCTAAGAGATAGAGATAAATTGTTTTCATCATTGCCTCCTCTAAGTATCTAGACGGATAATCTTCGACAGTGATCGGTTGCGATAGACCACGTCTTCCCTAGCTATAAAACCACACTTTCCCCAAAAGCGGTTACCAACCTCATTTTTATCAAAAACAAGCAGGGCCACCTTATGAACCCCCTCTTCTTTGATAGCGAGAAGACAAGCTTCAACCAAGCGAGAGCCAATTCCTCGACCTTGATGGCTAAGATCAACTGCTGTATGATAAATATAAGCCCGGCGACCATCGTGACCCGCCATGATGACGCCTACAATTTTTTCTCCTTCAGTTGAAACCAAGCAAGTGTGGGGATTGCGAGCCAGAAATTTTTCAATTCCTTCACGAGAATCATCCAAATTATTGAGACCCATACCTGAGCAGGATAACCAGATTTAGTAAACTGCTTCGTAGTCTGCAAGTTTCATCGGTCTAATTTGCATCGGTAAACTCCTTATACTTCAAAGTTTTCCATCGCTTCTTCAACTTCCGCCAAGGTCAGCCCAAACAAGTCCAGTCGCTTGAGGAGCTGTTTGCCGTTGCAATAGCCGATACGGAGCTTTTCACCCAGATATTCGCGACGTTTTCGGCTATCAGAGCCCATGAGCAGGCCCAGCCGCATCAAATCAGATTTACTGATGTCAAAGTGATTCTCATCATCGTAGTGCCCCAGCACGCCAGACAGAGCTTTTTGCAAATCGTCAAAAGAGGCATGCTCCACACCCAGGGAGCGCCCCTTTGTTTTGGACTTGGGTGTGGCCTCATCACGATTGAGAAAGGCGTGCTTGGCTGTTGGGACAGCCTGCATGATGATTTTGCGAATCCGCTCACCATTATAGTCTGGGTCGGTAAAAACAATAACCCCCCGTAGGTCGTTGAGATAGGAAATCCGCTCCAAATCTTCATCCGTGATGGCCGAGCCCTTGGTCTCATAGGTATCAACCTCGTAGAAGCGTCGCAAATTAGCCGTGTCGCTCTTGCCTTCAACCACCAGAACTTCTTGAATTTTAATTTTTTCAGTCAAGGTCAAAAATCCTCATAGCATTTGCCGTAGTAGCGTCAGCCACTTCCTGGCTGGTCAAGCCTCTTAGCTCAGCAATCTTATCAACCACATAGCGGGTATAAGCGGTCTTATTTTCCCGACCCCGCTTAGGCACAGGAGCCAGATAGGGAGCATCAGTTTCCACTAAAATTTTATCCAAAGGCAGACCTTGGGCCACTTCTTGAACGTCTAAGGCCTTCTTAAAGGTAACTACGCCAGAAAAGGAGATGGTCATGCCCAAATCAACAAACTTTTGAGCCATGTCCAGAGGACCCGAATAGGAGTGCATAATACCACCCCTAGGGCCAACGCCAGCTTCCTTGATGACCTCATAGGTGTCCTCAAGGGCATCACGAGTATGAACAACAAAGGGCAGGTTGTGGTCTTTGGACAGCTGAATCTGCCGCTTAAAAACGTCAATCTGTACTTCCTTTGGGTCTTCCATCCAGTGATAGTCCAAACCAATTTCCCCCAAGGCAATAACCCGAGGATTAGCTAGATTTTGGACAATCATATCCTCAACCTCTTGGTTGTAAGAACCGGCCTCGGTCGGGTGCCAACCGATGGTTGAGTAAAGCTCAGGAAACTGAGCCGAGAGCTCCAAACTCCGTTTGATGGTTGGTCGGTCAAAACCGACAATATTCATCCGAGTCACGCCCAATTCACGGGCTAGCGCAATTTCTTGTGCTTCTTTCCCCACAAAATTTTCCACATTTAAGTGGGTGTGTGTATCAAAAATTTCCATGGCTCTATTTTAGCACAAACTTCAACAGAAAAAGAGCCCAAATCTTATCTGGACTCTGTCTTGCTAATCTTTATACTCTTCAAAAATCAAAACTATCCTACGGATAAAGTCACTCTATGATTTCTCATTAGAGTGACTACGAAAACTACAATCGTAGTTTTCTATATCCCTGGCTAACTCTGTGGAAACTGTGGCAACGACAGTTTCTACCTCGTGTCGCATCGTTAACTCACATTGCTGTACCTGCTGAGGAAAGCAAAGCTTTCCCTATTTCCAACCTCAAAAGGTCTCCCAGACCTTTTGAGCTACCTGCAGTTCGTGCGATGCGGAGCAAAGTTGATCGATCTCACCAACTTTGTGAGGTTAGTAAGGGAGCTAGGCAATCGCTATGGAGATTGCCGTTTGGGAGTAAGGCAGAAGGGTTTTGACAGCTGTCAAAACCTTCGTCACCTCACACCTTTTTATTTTAAAGTGTCGGCTAAGACAGTCCACCGGACTGTCTACTACCCCAGCAAGGGTGACTAGCTGTCTGCTGTGCCACAAGGTGGCGCAAAGATAGCAGACACCTACTGCGACATCAGTCACTCTAGTGACTTGATGTCGTTGCTCCTTACCTCGGCTAGATTGATTTTTATTGAGTATTAATTCAACTTTTGGTAGTTACCATCTTTGACCTCGGTATAACCTTGAGCCTTGATATTTTGCTGAGATTGTTGAAAGCTAATATGGTCTAGCCTACCATTTTCCTTACCAACTATACCAAGGAGAGAAGCATTGGCATTGAGGTCAACCTTGGAGACATCAACACTCACCTTTTCGACTAAACGGTCATCCTGGTAATCAATCTTATGCTCAACGCCCTTAATGCCATCATACTTACTGGCTCCCTTTTGCTCCATCTCTTGTTTGGCCACATCCGCCGAATCAGCATGAATCGTTGAATAAAGGACGGTTGATGTACTGACAATCTTCGAGACCTTATCATCCTGATAAACCAAGTGAATCCGATAGTCGGACTTCCCTGCTGTCAATTTTTGAAAATCCGCCGTTTGGCTAGCATTATTCTTACTTGCATGGCAGGCTACTAGAAGGACGGTAGCAAAAACAGCCAGAACTCCAAGAAGGGCTTTCTTAATAGACATGTTAGAAACTCCTATTCTTTTTAATAAAGGATTTAAAACTATTATAAGAAGCTCCCAGCTTTTGTCAAGTTGACCCTTTTCGAAAAAGCTCCACCCCCCTAAGCACTATGAGGTTTCCAAAACCAGAACCTTCCTACTAGATAACCATCAAGACTGAAAATTTATAGTTGTTCTTGGGATTGAAGATGAACGAAGTAAGCAAAACTTGGTGTTCTCGTCACAGTAGTATTATTAGCAATAAAGGTGCTGTTGCTCATAATGAATTTAGGGGCTTTCAATGTTAATACTCTTCAAAAGTTCCTAGATTTTCAGTTAAGACAAAGCTCCCTACTAAGTAGAAAGCTTTGTCATAAATTTATTGGTCAGCCACTATTCCTAGATATAGGAGCTGGCTTCATTTGTTGAAATCATCAGGTTGACCTGTATAATTAGCCCAAGTTTGGCTAAGAAAGGCATCATTGATTTGATAGTTGGGTTGAGCTTGTTTCTGGGTCAAGAAAGGATTGATATACTTATCAGCCGCTAACCAACCATTCCAACCTAGGTGGATGGTATCCTGCATAAAGTAAGGGCGGTCGCCGTCCTTAGACAGGTCAGCAATATGGTTGAAGCCCTGACTTTGCAATTGATACTTGATTTTAGCGACTGACTCTTGGTACTTCTTGGTATCTAGCCCGGTATAGTCAGACCATTTCTTATTAACAGGCGGAATAATAAAGAGCACATCCGTGTCCATCTGAGCGAACTGATGGAGAACCAGTTGCAAGTCGTTGAATTCTGGCGACTGGGTATAGTCAAATTTCGTCTGCGATCCCTTTAAGGCCTTATAATTCCCCTTAAGACGGGTGTTAAAGAAGTTATTAGAAACCCTGAAAGGATTATTATCGGTTGCCTTAGCCGCCAATTGATCAGCCCGATTCGATAAGGTCTCGTAAGAAAAAGTCTTAGGCAGGCTCTCGGCCTTCTTAGCAATTTTATCGTCATAATTGCGACTGCTAACTGCAAACTGGCTATAGAAATTATCCTCTTTTTCCAAGACCTTTTGTCGCAATTTGAGTTGGCCCCGATCCGCCTTAGAAAGCTCCTGTCCCTTGGCTACCTTTTCCATCATCTGAGACAGAGATGATTCCGGATAAAGTTCAAGGAAGCGTTTCGCAGCATACTGATCATAGCTTGTCCCTCTTTGCCTACGCAAGAAAGAAACCATCTGGTCATTGCTAAAGAAACTTTGGAAGGCAGCAGCATTGGCCCCCTTCCTAACAAACCACTGGGGTGAAATGACATAGACCGCCTGCTTCTTAGTCATCTGAGGAATAATCTGCTGTATCCCAAAATATTGCGTCAGAGAAGCTGCTCCTCTTTGCCCCAATAGGTAGGGAGTGTAGCCTCGATTGTATGCTTCCGCCAAAACCGACGGGTGCATGGCATCCATACGAGACCATTCACTGGACCCAAAGAAGGGAACGAAGCGGTGATTAGGATCACTGAGAGCCCTAACCTTTTTGGAGCGACTCTTAAAGCTGATCTTGGTCAAGGCCACAGCGTCATCTTTCTCTGCCTGGAAGGAATGTTCTCGCTTAGTCGGATAGAGAGCAATCAGGGCAACAACCAGGGCCATGGCGCAGACCAGAGGGCCCAAAATTTGCCATAAACGTTTAAGCATTACGTAACTCCGTTACCCCTTGAACAATCTTGTTGGCGGTATTCCAGTCATCGCGACCGAACTCAGATACGGGAACACTGATGTCAAAGTGATTTTCCAATTCCACAATCAATTCGACCGTTCCCATACTGTCAAGTACACCAGCATCAAATAAATCTTCATCCATCATGTCAGACACATCTTCCATGAAAAGATCATCAATAATTTCAATAACATCTGCTTTAATATCCATTTTCTTACCTCACTTATCAAGGAAAACCACACTCCTCTATAGTCGAGAGTGAATTTCCTTTCGAAAAAATTTTACTTACTGTTTAATCACCGGATTGTTGAACCACTGAGCATCTAGGAAACCAGAGAAGAGTAGGAAGGAGACCATAACCACATTGAAGGTGATGAAGATTCCCAGGGCCTGGGTCCACTTGTTATCAGGCAGGGGCTCCTGTCCCTTTTTCTTTCGCTCCTTGTTGATCTTTTTCTTATTACGGAACCAGGCATCATTGATGACCAACCCAACCCCATGGAAAAGACCGTAGGCAATGTAGTACCAGGTCACTCCGTGCCAGAAGCCCATGACCAGCATGTTGATAATATAAGCTACGCTGGAAGTGACATTGCGGTTATCAAAGATCTTCTTTTGAATCAAAAGCTTGACCAGGCGCATAAAGATGAAGTCACGGAACCAAAAGGACAGACTCATATGCCAACGATTCCAGAACTCTTTTAAATCCCTAGAAATAAAGGGTTTATTAAAGTTTATCGGGCTCTTAATTCCCATAAGGTTGGAAATAGCTAGGGCAAACATGGAGTAGCCTGCAAAGTCAAAGAAGAGATCAAGACCATAGGCATACATCACACCCAAGGTATAACGGTTAAAGAGGCCACCCATCTGAAGGGCACTCTCCTTCATGGGATTGAGGAGATAGGTTTCATCCAGGTAGGCAATAATGAACTTGTAAAGGAAGCCCAGCATAATCCAATAGATAGCCTGCTCCAACATATTCAATAATTCATCACGCTCAGGGATCTTTTGGTAATCATCATCAAAGCGTTTGAAACGGTCAATAGGACCACTTGAAAAGGTCGGCATAAAGAGCAAGAAACGTAGGAACTGCCAAAGGGTGAATTCCTTGAGCACGCCGTCTCGCATTTCAATAATCATCCCAACCGCTCGAAAGGTCAAATAGGAAATTCCCAAGAAACCAAAGAGAGAGGCAAAACCATGCGAAATGGTCGGCGCCACCTTGACAAAGGCTAGGGGAAGAACCGATAGGAAGCTCCAGAGATAAAAGACTCCAGAAGCATTGGAACGCTTACGATAGGCCTTGTAAGTAAAGACCAAGGCTGTCTCCCAAATAACATATAGAAGAAGGGAGGTCAGCTGGTTAAGATTTTTCCCCGTCAACATCAGGACGATAAAGGCCAGGCTGACCAGGGCCTCATAAGGCGCAAAGCGTTTCTTGAAAAAGAGACCGATGAAAATAGGTAGAACTGCTAAGATGATATAGAGGAAGTACTGGGGATTGCCATAGGCCTCCAACTTAGGCAGAGAGGTTAAAAAGCCAATCATCGCTTGTTCACCTCATTCATAAGTCCCTTAATATCAATCTTGCCGTTTGGCGTCAGCGGCAAGTCATCACGATAGAGGAATTTTGAAGGCATCATATAGTCCATCATAATATCCTTGAGGTCTTCCTTGATGGCCTTGGTAATCTCTAAATCCTTGTCAAATTCATCCGCAACGCCATCCTTTAGGACAATATAGGCCAGAAGGTTTTGTACCTTGTGGTCCTTATTGTAACGAGGAACCGCTACTGCTGAGTCAACGTATTGAGATTTATTTAGATTCTGAGCCACATCTTCCAATTCAATTCGGAAACCATTGAACTTGATTTGGAAGTCCATCCGACCGCCGTATAGAAGCAGCCCCTCATCGGTCATTTTCCCTAGGTCACCCGTATGATAGGCAGGAAGACCCTGGTAGTCAAAGAAGGCTTCTGCTGTTTTCTCAGGATTATTGAGATAACCCTTGGATACGGCAGGCCCAGAAACAATGATTTCACCCTGCTGACCATTTGGCAAGGGGTTGCCGGCCTCATCAATAATATAGGTCGGCGAGTCCTCCTTGGTATAGCCAATCGGCAGACGTTTGCAAGTGGCTAACATTTCGTCAGTTACCGCAAGGGCCGACAGGGCAACAGTCGCTTCGGTTGGGCCATAGGCATTGACAATTCGAGCTTGAGGGAAACGTTCCCGCAACTTCTGGGCCGTCTTAACCGTCAGCTCTTCTCCATCAAAATAGAAATGGGTCAATTGTGGCAGGACTTGGCTGTTGAAATCATCTGACAACATGGCCATATCAACAAAGGAAGGGGTTGAGGTCCAGATCCCAATGGGTAATTCATTGATGGTGGCAAAGAGCTTCTTGAAATCCGCAATGATTTCCTTAGGCAGGGCAAAGAGCGTTCCACCCTTGGCTAGGGTTGGGGCCCAATACATAACCGACAAGTCAAAAGAGTAAGGCGGCTGGGCCAACATCTGTGGATGCTCAGGAACGCTGAACTCTGGGGCGGTAATCATCCAATTGGTAAAGCTGAGCAGGTTATCATGAGAAATCTGCACGCCCTTGGGCTTGCCCGTCGTTCCAGAAGTGAAGATAATGTAGTAATTATCGTTACCTTGAACAGGATGGATCAGCTGGTAGCTAGACTGCTTAGCAAAGGCTGCCTTGACCTGGTCCAGATTGAGAAGAGGGGCGTCCACCTTCTCCAAGGGGAAGTCCCCAATGGCAATAATTAGGCTAGGCTGCGCCACTTCTAGGATGGCCTCAATCCGATCCAAAGCTGAATGCTGGTCAACTGGAATGTAGGCATGGCCTGATTTAGAAAGGGCAAGGAAGGTTGCCAACATTTCGTACTCTTGGCCCCCAAAGACCATGACTGGCGATTTAGCTGGCAGGTCTAGACTATCAAGCTGGGCAGCTAAGGCATCAGAGTCCGACTTCAACTCCCCATAGGTATGAACCTCACCCAAAATATTATAAACAGGATAATCCGTCTGCGACTGAGCAAAGGCTTCAATCGTTTGAATCATATCTTTAATCACAGTAGTCTAACCTCTTCTAGAATTCGTTGTAAATAAAGTTGCCTTGGCCACGACCAAGATAACTAAAGAAATACAATAACATCAGAATAATAATAAAATACAAGGCTGTACGCCACAAAAATCGCCAATGGGCCTTCATGTCTGCCTTCCCTCTCATCTTTGAATTTGCAGCACCAGACAGCTAGTCTCTCCACTGGGATAAATAGCCAGCAAAAGCCAGACCTAGCCCCTCACTGCAAGTTTTAGTCTTCTTATTTTACCATAATATTGCAAATTGGCGACAGTTAATCGTTTTCAGATTAAACAAAAGCCCAAAATCAGTCCTGAGACCTAGCTGACAGGGAAAAGAGGGCCAACAAACTGTCAATACTGTGGGGCAAACTAGTCTTCCTAGCCCTCTAATAAAAACTGGAGCGCTTCTTTATAAACGAGGCTTTAGAGGAGTTTCCCTCCCTCCACTTATAATCATGGAGCTGGGCAAAAGCTCAAAATCTCACTAATTTTCTCAGGTTTTAAAAATAAGAAATCGCATGAAATCTTTCGTTTAAAAACGCTGATTCATGCGATTTTGTTAATTCAGGACTTTTTGCCCAGCCCCTATTTGTTTCGCACCTGCGGAGCGAAACGGACTAAAGTCACTAATAAAGCTAGGGGATAAATTTTAGCATCAAAAAAATCAGCCCCCTCGAGTAAGGGCTGATTTTTAGTGTTTTTATGTCATTAAGCAGACAGGACTTTACGGCCTTTGCGACGACGTGCTGCAAGAACACGACGGCCGTTCTTAGTTGCCATACGATGACGGAATCCGTGTTTACGTTGACGACGGATCTTACTTGGTTGATAAGTACGTTTCACCTAGAATACCTCCTCATAGATTTTCGTATTCGTTTAGCCGGCTATAATGTGATCAGTTACTAAACATACCAGATTATTTTATAATAAACTGGTCAGGCTTGTCAAGGGCTACTGTTTTTCTCGTTTTTCTGCTAATTTACGGTTAATCCTTCCTAGGCGTCGAGTTAAAAAGAAGTAAACGATTGTCCAAATAATGAGATAGGAAACCATAAAATTTCCCAGTAACTCAAAAGAAAGAATCGGCCAGTAATAGTGGTTCAAATTATTCATCAGGCAGACAAGAGCATATACTAGGAAAAAATGCAGAATCAGTCGAAAGAAAAAGGGGGGCCTTTCTAACTCAAAAATCATGGAAATAATACCGATAAGACCGCTAACCCAGATAACATTAGTAATTTGCGGGACCGTCTGACTTTGTGTTCCTTCCAACCACAAGGTAGCCACAAAACTCAGACTGCCAAAACCAATGCCAATTAAAAAATACCATACTACTGTTCTGAAATTTACATTCACAATCGACACACTTTCTTCTATAAGCCCAGGCGTTTTTCTAAATTCACCAAATAGCGGCGACTAACATCCAGTTTGCGCTTGCCCGTCAAGATGGCTAGCATATTGCCAGAAAAACTGGCTTCCAGAGCCTCTAGATGATTAATATTAAGAAGGGCGTGCTTGGATACTTGGATAAAATCAGGATTGTTGAGGCGTTGGGCAAATTTATAGAGACGCTCATTGGTCAAAATGCGCCCCTTCATCGTCTCTAAAATCAAGGAAGTCCCTTCAACATCTGCATAAACCAGGTCCTCAACCCTGAGCATTTCGATTCGGTCATTGGTTTTAATAGGGAGGACAGTCACTTTTTCCTGGCCAAAAACCGATAGATAGTCCAGTAGCTCTTGGACCTCTTTATTTTTCTCGGGACTTTGCACCAAAACTTGCACCTCATCCAGAGCTAGGGCCTTATTTTCCTCAAAGTGATAGTGCATGGGCGACTCCTCTTTTTTTTCTTTCTATCTTAACGTTTTTAGACCCATTATGCAATCGCCAATTGGCAAGAAAGAATGGCAAAACAAATCAAAAGAAAATAGAGATTACTCGCCAGCAGGAATACCCTCTCAAAGAGGCCAAAATACTTTTTCAAAAAAGGAAGGATTATCGCTGCGACTAAGCCATAGAGACCCACTTCAAGCAAAAGTTTTAACCATCTTGCCAGCTGGTAAAATCCGCCTGGCAGAGGGCGTAAAGCATCCGCAAAATTTAACAAGACTAGGGCCAGGGTTGTGAATTGAAAGATGGCAAATAAAAGATGAAGTTGTCCTTTCCATGTGCGTGGCTCTCCTTCAAGAACTGTCGGAAAGAGGGCAACCCCAATATAGCCAAGCAAGGTTAATAGCAGTAAGATAATAGCCCTTGTCTTAAAAGGAAATTGATAAGGCCAAAGGAACAGAGACAGGGCCAGACAGATATTTCTAAGGCCAGTAAAGAAACCAGCTAATTTAAAATAAATCTTGAATTTACCGACACCATAATCACTGACAGCCTGCCAAATTGGGTTATAAATCCCTCGATTTTTCTGGTGCAAGATAGCTAGCAGATAAAAATAAATGAGAATACAAAGGATACTTATCACCGTAAATAGGGTTAAAAACATCTTAGGAACCTTCCTCTGAAACTGTTGAAAACCAGCTTATTTCTTTAGCTTGCGGGCCAGCAGAACCAAGCTTAAGCAAAGCAAAGCGACTAATAGGCTGAGGCCAATAATAGCGACATCCTGGTTCAGACTTGTCAGCTTCTTCAGCTTAAGACCAATCCCCAGATATTCTTGAACACTGGTCCCTGGTCGATGCCAATCAACAACCTGATCACCAATCAAGATCTGGCGATAGGCAGAGGCTACATAGGCCCAAGGAGTAGCCTTCATAAGTTTTTGAGCAAAGTCTGGCATGGTCCCAATCGGGACATAGACACCTACCAAGAAGCCAGAAGCCGTCCCAATAATTACACTAAGACGCTCAGCTACTTCTAATGCCTTAATAAACTGCACGACCACCAAGCCAATAATAGCACTCATGAGACTACTTGCAATCATGAGGCCAAGTAATTTCAGACCTTGTTCCAAAGAGATAAAAGCCAGGCTGTCCTGCCAGCTAAAATAGAGGGCCATAATCAGATAGACCAGCACCTGCATAATCACTCCAATGACTGCGCTGGAGATGACATAACCAAGATTCAACTGGAAAAGCGAGGTATCCGTCAAAAGAAAGTCATCCAATTTATGACTCTCACGATCTCTGACCAGACGAACAATGCCGGTCCAAACTGTGGTAATTGAAGCCACCGCTAGAGTTCCTCCCATAATCCATTGATCCAGCATTTTCTCTGGATGGCTGGTACCTGACCAGGCATCCTGCATATTTTTTTGCAAGAAAATCAGATAGAGGCCAAAGGCAATCCAGGCTCCCATTAAAGAGAAGAAGACTGTTGCCTTGTTATGAAAATAAAGTCGTAAATTTCTTTTTGCCATCGTAAACATCGCTAAACTCCTTCTTAGTCTTTAAATACAGTACCTGCTACTGCCATAAAGACAGCATTGATGTCACCCTTTTGGAAATCAAAGTCAAGAATATAATCTTGATGACTTGCCAAAACTGACAGGGCTTGCTGCGGGCTTAAGTCCTCAATGGCCAACCAGCCAGCATCCTGTCCTTGATAGGCTTGGTCAGACCAGGCTTCCCTCTTATCAGTCTTAACCAGGAGGCGGTTTTTAGCATACTTGGCCTTCAAATCTTGGGCTGAACCCTGGGCTAAAACGCGACCGTGGTCAATAATATAGGCCATGTCAGCATTTTCAGCCTCTTCCAAATAGTGAGTCGTTAAAAATATGGTTAGATCCTCTTCCTTTTGTAAGCGACGCAGGAGCTTCCAGATAGAGCGACGACTCTGAATGTCCAGACCGGTAGTCGGCTCATCAAGGAAGAGCAGGTCTGGCTTGGTCAGGAGAGCTCTAGCAATATCCACTCGGCGCTTCTGACCACCTGAGAGGGTGCCATACTCCTGTTTCAAAATATCGGAGATTTCCAAGCGGACAATCAAGTCATCCAACCAGGCCTGATCCTGTTGATGATAAAGGCCTGCTCTGCTCTTTAGATTTGCTTGAACGCTCAATTCATCGTCCAAAACGCTGTCTTGAAAGACCATGCCAATCTTGAGGTCGGGGGCCAATTTGACTTGGCCTGAACTAGCCGCCAGGAGTCCTGTCAAAATCTTAATCGTAGTTGACTTGCCAGCACCATTGGTCCCGATATAGGCCAGGAGCTGTCCTTTTTTTACCTCAAGATTGAGATTCTCTAGAACAGTCTTTTTGCCATATATCTTGGTTAAATTCTTGGTTTCAATTAACATAACTTTTTCCTCCTGACCCTATCTTAGCAGAGGCCCTAACCCTTATGGACGAAATTTAGCCAAGCGGTAAAAATCGCAAGGTAAGCGGAGAAAAAACAATCCAAAAAACATCTCAGAATTCGAAGTTCCTAAGATCTGGTCTAGATGCCGATTAACCAATTCTTACACTCAATAAAAAAGTTTGCCTTTCCGGTTAAGCTCACTATGTTCGCTAATAAAGCCGAACAAGGGACATCTTTTGTTAGCCTGGCTTTCAGGTTTTAGATTTGACTCAGGACCCCCTTGAGCAAAAAAATAAAAGCCGAATCTTTTCGACTTCTTTTGATTTATTCATGTTGGCTTGGAACGACCACAACGTAGCGTTTAGGGTCATGGCCTTCTGAGTAACTATCCACGCCTGAGATTTTAGCAATTGTTTTGTGGATAACCTTGCGCTCATCGTTGGACATACTATCCATGCGATAAGCTTGTCGGCTATCTAGAACGCGCTCAGCAATCCTGTGGGCAAAATCAATCAAGGTCTCGGTGCGACGTTCCACATAATCATGGACATTGACAGTGACCGACAAGGAGCGAGAGTAATGGTCATGGAGATAATTTTGAGCCAGCACTTGAAGAGATTTGAGGACCTTGCCATGGTAGCCAATCACTCGGCCTGCTTCCGGCGTTTCAATCTGAATGGTAATCTGACGGCTGGTATGGCTAGCTTGCAGACTAGCCTCCACATCCATCTCATAGATAATTGATTCTAGGTAGGCTGTTACAGAGCCCGTTGCCTCTTCAATATCTTTATGAACTCTTGATTCAGCATTTTGCTGCTCACTAGGGGAAAAGTCCTGAGAGGCCTTGGATTCTGATGCTTCATGGCTAGCTTGGGCGGAATCCTCTTGGTCAGCCGAGGAGACTTCCACAGGTGCAGTCGCCCTTTCTTGGACAGTCTGGTCAGCCTGGCTAGATTCCACATCAGACTCGACGGCATCTTCTTCTAGCTCATCTTCCCAATCCAGCCCTTCCTTATCCAACTCTTCCTTCTTGCGACGATACTCCTCAACGATTTCATCGGGCAGTAGGTCGCTGAGTACGGAAGTGATGGACCGTCTAGCATCCAACATTTCTGATTTAACATTATCATTAACGATTTGACCACGTTTTTCCAAATAGTTGATAATGCTGGTTACCTTACGGGACTCAGCCGCCTCTTGCTTGAGAGCTTCCTCTGAAGCTTCTCGCTTGCTCAGGGCCTGTGGTAAACTTCTAACAATCTCTTGATCGGCTTGGGAAACGGTTGTCCGACTAATGATTTCGAGATCTACCTGGGCTGGCTTCTTACCGAAGCCCAAAAAGCCCTTCTTGCCACGCGACAGCACCCTAATTGAGGCCTTGGTCCGTGTAATACCTAAATCACTGAGTCCTGTTTGAATTGCTTCTTCAACAGTATCACCTGTGAATATTACCATAATATCTATACTCCTTGGCTAACAGCTAAACACCTCGCCAATCAAGGTCCGAGGTAGACTAGGTTTCCTTTAAAAGCTATTCTTATTTTTCTTTCTTAGAATCCTGTGTTCTTTTTTCTGTTGTGTTTACTTACGTTTCTTATGAGCCTTTTTCTTAGCCTTACGAATCTTGGCCGCCCTTTCCTTTTCCAAGGCCTCCTTGCGTTCGCGTTCAGCAATAATCTTAAAAGGATTGTGGAAAATCAGGACTTGGGCGACCTGGAAGGCATTCCCAATCGCCCAATAAAGAGCAATACCACTCGTAAAGCGGGTCCCAATCCAGAAGATAAAGAGGGGCATAATGATGCTAGTCGCTGTCATAAAGGCGTTCTTTTCCTTGGTTGCCTTATTGCTAAGCCACATGGACAAGAAAGTAAAGAAGGCTGCTAAAATTGGCAGGATAAAGGTGCCATCATTTTTGCCTAGATTCCAAATCAAAAAGTTTCCCTGGCTGAGGGCTGGAACCCGAATCAAGGCTTGATAGAGGGCCATCATGACCGGCAATTGAATCAGGATGGGCAAAAAGGCTGCCCACTGGTTAACACCATTTTCCTTATAGAGCTCCTGTGTTTTAGCATACTGGAGATTGCGGTCATCCGCATATTCTTTTTGAATGCGTTTGAGCTCAGGCTGTAACTCTTGCATTTCTCGGCTGGACTTCATTTGTCGGTTATAAAGTGGCACCAAAGCCAGTCGAACAATCAGGGTAATGAGAATAATCCCAATCCCGACTGAGCCACCAAAGGAAAGCCATTGAATGGCACGACCAAAGCCATAAACCAACTGATCCCAACCTGTTGATGAGCTAGTGACAGGGCCACGGCCACAGGCAGATAAGAGAACCAAAGCCCCTAGAGCTAGGGCGCTTAATCTAATTTTTTTCTTCACAAAATTATCCTTTCAGGCATCACACTAGTCAGAGGTTAAAAGAAAGACCCTAACCTCACCGTTTTTTTATCAATTCAATACTTTCAGAGACTGACATAAGAACTGGGGGAACTCCTACTCAATAAAAATCAATCTAGCTAAGGCAAGGAGCAATGACATCAAGTCACTAAAGTGACTGATGTCGCAGTAGGTGTCTGCTATCTTTGCGCCACTTCGTGGCACAGCAGACAGCTAGTCACCCTTGCTGGGGTAGTAAGACAGTCCGGTGGACTGTCTTAGCCGACACTTTAAAATAAAAAGGTGTGAGGTGACGAAGGTTTTGACAGCTGTCAAAGCCCTTCTGTCTTACTCCCAAACGGCAATCGCTATGGTGATTGCCTAGCTCCCTTACTAACCTCACAAAGTTGGTAAAGTCGACCGACTTTGCTCCGCATCGCACGAACTGCAGACAGCTCAAAAGGTCTGGGAAAGCTTTGCTTTCCTCAGTAAGTACGGCAAAGTGAGTTAACGATGGATATTTCTGATTTTTGAAGAGTATAAGGTGGCTACAAAAAACATTTTCGCAGTTTCCTCTATCCCTGACCAGCTCAGATAAAGCAATACCTTTAGTTGTTTTATTGTCGTGTAGATAGGCTTACTAAATTGCGAAACTATTCATTCGCGCACGCCCTAAAAGCTGTGCCAAAAAGACAAAATGACGAAAATCAGGATTTTCTTTCATTTTCCTATTTTGACTTTGCTCGATCACATCTTGCTGAACTGAACGCGGGCCAAAAGTCTAGTGATTTAGATAACTGTCCTGAAAAACTAGGGTTTTTCGGCCAGTTCCTAAAATCATACGCCTTTTTGACGCCCTTTGTATCTTCAATTTATGATATAATGAAAACGATATTATGTGATATGGAGACCTATTATGACAAAACAAAAGGTTGCTGTTTTGGGACCGGGTTCCTGGGGGACAGCCCTGGCTCAGGTTCTTAATGACAACGGGCACGAGGTCCGCATTTGGGGAAATATCCCTGAACAAATTGATGAAATCAATGACAAACACACCAATACCCGCTATTTCAAGGATGTGGTGCTGGATGACAAAATTAAGGCCTACAAGGATTTGGGGCAGACCCTGGCTGGTATTGACGCCATTCTCTTCGTTGTGCCAACCAAGGTGACACGTTTGGTAGCCAAGCAGGTGGCTGAAATTCTTGACCACAAGGTCATCATCATGCACGCTTCCAAGGGCTTGGAACCAGGCACTCATGAGCGCCTCTCCACTATTTTGGAAGAAGAGATTCCCGCTGATTTGCGCAGCGACATCGTGGTGGTTTCTGGACCCAGTCATGCCGAAGAAACCATTGTCCGTGACATTACCCTGATTACGGCGGCTTCTAAGGACCTGACAGCTGCAAAATATGTCCAATCCCTCTTTAGCAATCACTACTTCCGCCTCTACACCAACCAAGATGTTATCGGCGTAGAAACAGCTGGCGCTTTGAAAAATATCATTGCAGTTGGGGCCGGAGCTCTGCACGGTATGGGCTATGGTGACAATGCCAAGGCTGCCGTTATTACTCGTGGTCTGGCAGAAATTACCCGTCTGGGAGTAAAAATGGGAGCTAACCCACTGACCTACAGCGGACTATCAGGTGTTGGCGACTTGATTGTGACAGGAACCTCTATCCACTCTCGTAACTGGCGGGCTGGAGATGCCTTGGGTCGGGGAGAAAAGCTGGAAGATGTGGAACGCAATATGGGCATGGTTATTGAAGGCATTTCAACCACCAAGGTGGCCTATGAACTGGCTCAACAACTAGGTGTTTATATGCCAATCACAACCGCCATTTACAAGTCCATCTATGAGGGAGCCAACGTTAAGGAATCCATCCTCAATATGATGTCCAATGAACTCCGCTCAGAAAACGAGTGGCAGGAAGAAGAGAAATAAGCTCGTTGAAGAAAACAGTCAGCTCCTGTATAATAGGAACTGACTGATTTATAGAATAAATAAGAAGGAAATGAAAGATGCTATGACTAAAGTTAGAAAAGCCGTTATTCCAGCAGCCGGTTTGGGAACCCGCTTCTTGCCAGCTACCAAGGCTCTGGCCAAGGAGATGTTGCCTATTGTGGATAAACCAACCATCCAATTCATCGTTGAAGAAGCCCTCAAGTCAGGGATTGAAGAGATCTTAGTCGTGACCGGTAAGGCAAAACGCTCGATCGAAGACCACTTCGACTCCAACTTCGAATTGGAATACAATTTGGAGCAAAAGGGCAAAACCGACCTGCTCAAGCTGGTCAATGATACAACTGCCATCAATCTCCACTTTATCCGCCAAAGTCACCCTCGTGGCTTGGGAGATGCTGTTTTGCAAGCCAAGGCCTTTGTCGGCAATGAGCCCTTTGTCGTCATGCTGGGCGATGACCTCATGGATATTACCGATGATAAAGCTGTGCCCCTGACCCAGCAGCTCATCAATGACTACAAGGAAACGCACGCTTCTACCATTGCTGTAATGCCTGTACCTCACGATGAGGTCTCTGCCTATGGTGTTATCGCTCCTCAAGGCGAAGGCCATGACGGCCTCTACTCTGTAGAAACCTTTGTGGAAAAGCCAGATCCCCAAGATGCTCCGAGTGATTTGGCCATCATTGGTCGCTACCTCCTGACCCCAGAAATTTTTGAAATTCTGGAAACACAAAAGCCAGGAGCCGGCAATGAAGTTCAACTGACCGATGCCATTGATACCCTCAACAAGACCCAAAGGGTCTTCGCTCGGGAGTTTACTGGGAAACGCTACGATGTCGGTGACAAGTTCGGCTTTATGAAGACCTCTATCGACTATGCCCTCCAACATCCCCAAGTCAAGGATGATCTCAAGGACTACATCATCCACCTGGGTCAAGAATTGGCTGGGAAAGAAGGAAAATAAGAGGTTGTCCAATTCAATCATGAACTCTTAAAATGATTATAAACCACCCTGAAGCTGAGTCTTCGAGGTGGCTTTTTATTAGCCATAAAAAGTCTAAGATTTTTCTGTAAATTTTAAAATTCCTCTTGCACCCCACTGCCAAAGTTTGTATAATGTTGTTATAAACGTTTTCATAATCTATTGGGAGAGAATTCTATGAAGAAAATCATTTATATTCTATTTGGCTTATTTGCCATCATTACTTTTAGCGCTTGTAGTAGTGATTCGACTTCAAGTAGTCATTCAACGACCCAAACAACCGAACAAGTATCTACATCGTCTAATAGTTCTTCATCGACAACTGAAGTCTCAAAAAGTTCCGAACAAACGCAACCGTCTTCAACCACTTCAACAGAAGAAAGTTCCTCTGCTGTACAATCTGAACCATCTAGCCAACCCCAACCTGCCCCTCAAACTCCTGACGAAGGCGGAACTCCTCAAGAGCAAGACCGCATAGTCTATGTTGCCCGTGATGGGACGGCTGACGTTTATTGGTACTCAATGGATAATATGCCCGCCAATACTAACAAAAGCCGTGTTGTTCAGATGAAAGAGAGCGATGCTATTGCTGCAGGAAAACGGCATACGATGAAGGAATACTAGGAGCGAAAAAGTTCCCTAGTGAAAATCACTGGGAGCTTTTCTTATGTCAGGAAAAATCTACTCCTCTTTGCTAATTTTTGGATCTCGCTTAGGAAGACTTTTAATCAGGCTTTTTATATTAGGAGTATTACTATGTAAATTCTTGCTTTCTTCTACGATTTCTTCCGTCACATAATATAATTTAACAACAATCCCCTGCCTCACTCTTCCTGGCTTGGGCTCCATTTTTACTAATTCTTCTGCTTTGTTTTTACTGAACTTCTTATCTGCCTTTGCAGCAATGGTCACAACCTTAAATCCAAGTTCTTCTAGTGTTTCTTTGGCTTCTGATATGTTTAAATCAATTAAATTAGGTAGATCAACTAGCTGTTGTTGACTCTCAAAACGCCTATCCATAGCCTTTTCAACCAAGGGGGTCGTGTTTTTTATGGTATCTAATAATATTTCCGTAGTATCCGGGATGAGTTCAAGGCTTTGTTAACGATATCTATCTTTCCAATTTTTTTCTTAGCCATGCTAAATTCTCTCCCATCTTGATAAGTCTTCTTACATCACCTAGTATATAAATATTTCTAAATTATATCAATATCATTAAATGATTTGTGAAAGGTAGTTTTCGCTTCTGCTCAAACCGTATGATAGCTCTAAATTCAGCTTCGCCATTCTGGCTTGCTTTATTAAGAGCTATAGAAAAACGACCCGCCATTGGCGAGCCGTCTTCTCTAGATTTTATGATTACAAGCGTGCATTCAACCCAGCTGAAAGTTCTTCAAAGCCTGGCTTACCAAGAAGGGCAAACATGTTCTTTTTGTAGGCTTCAACACCTGGTTGGTTAAATGGATTAACGGCATTGAGGTAACCTGAAAGACCGATGGCCAATTCAAAGAAGTAGATGAGGTAACCAAGCGTAAACTCATCTTGCTCTGGAATCGTGACGAAGGTATTAGGAACGCCACCATCAGTGTGAGCTAGAAGGACACCATCAGTAGCCTTCTTATTGACAAAGTCAACATCCTTACCTTGCAAGTAACCAAGTCCATCCAAGTCTTCCGTAAGTTCTGGGATAGTAATATTCTTGCGTGGCTTATCAACACGAACAACAGTTTCAAAGAGGTTACGGTAACCTTCTTGGATAAATTGTCCCAGCGAGTGGAGGTCGGTTGAGAAGTTAGCTGAGGTTGGGTAGATGCCTTTTTGGTCCTTACCTTCAGATTCACCAGCTAATTGCTTCCACCATTCACCGAAGTATTGGAGAGATGGTTCATAGTTGGCCAGGATTTCTGTCACATAACCTTTTCGGTAGAGGATGTTACGGATAGCTGCATATTGGTAGGCTTCGTTTTCAGCAATCTTGTCAGAAGTGTAGTTTTGGCGAGCAGCGTTAGCCCCCTCCATCAACTTGGTAATATCTGCTCCTGAAGCCGCAATTGGCAAGAGACCAACAGCTGTCAGAACTGAGAAACGACCACCGACATTATCGGGAACGACGAAGGTTTCCCAACCATTGGCATCTGCTTCAACCTTAACAGCCCCTTTGACACGGTCTGTTGTAGCATAGATACGCTTGTTAGCTTCCTCTTGACCATACTTCTTAACCAAGAGTTCCTTGAAGACACGAAAGGCGATGGCTGGTTCAGTTGTTGTTCCTGACTTAGAAATAACGTTAACGGAGAAGTCCTTGTCTTGAACATAGTCAACCAAGTCTGACAGGTACGATGATGAAATCGAGTTTCCAGCATAAAGAATTTGCGGAGCCTGACGCTTGTCGCTCGCTTCTAAATTAACAAAAGCACTATTCAAGAAATCAATAGCGGCACGGGCACCGAGGTAAGAACCTCCGATACCAATAACAACGAGGACTTGGCTGTCTGATTGAATCTTAGCGGCTGCCTTTTGAATGCGGGCAAATTCTTCCTTATCGTAATTTTCTGGTAGATCAAGCCAGCCCAGGAAATCTGAACCTTGACCTGTTCTTTTACGTAGCATTTCATCTGCATTAGAAACCTGTGCCTGCATGAAGTCAATTTCATGAGCAGCAACAAACTTATCTAGTACTTTTGAATAATCAAATTTAATATGTCCCATTATGGTACTCCCTTTTTAAACAATATTCCTATACAGTTTACTCTTTTATGGGTGATTTTTCAACCTTTTTAGTGAAATCGGGAAAACGGTAACAAGCGTGTAAAATAAAGGAGGCGAGTATCGATAGCTACTGGAGATAAGCTTGTTGACAACTTCACTTTTGGGGACAAAATACCCTTGATGGTAAGCTTAAGAAGCAAAAGCCAGTAACAATCAATCCCAGTAACAATCAATCCCAGTAACAATCAATCCCAGTAACAGGCCTATCTTAGAGAAAGAACAGTCTGGAGGGAAGTAATACTCAATAAAAATCAAAAATAGCCGAGGCAAGGAGCAATGACATCAAGTCACTAAAGTGACTGATGTCGCAGTAGGTGTCTGCTATCTTTGCGCCACCTTGTGGCACAGCAGACAGCTAGTCACCCTTGCTGGGGTAAGACGACGAAGGCTTTGACAGCTGTCAAAGCCCTTCTGCCTTACTCCCAAACGGCAATCTCCATAGCGATTGCCTAGCTCCCTTACTAACCTCACAAAGTTGGTGAAATCGACCAACTTTGCTCCGCATCGCATGAACTGCAGGTAGCTCAAAAGGTCTGGGAGACCTTTTGAGGTTGGAAATAGGGAAAGCTTTGCTTTCCCCAGCAGTTACGGCAAAGTGAGTTAACGATGCGACATGGAGTAAAGACTGTCAATGATACAGTTTTTATGAAATTAGTCAGGGATATAGAAAACTACAATCGTAGTTTTCGTAGTCACTCTAATGAGAAACCATAGAGTGACTTTATCCGTGGGATAGTTTTGATTTTTGAAGAGTATAAGGGCTAAAGTAATTCTACACCGTCAGCTTCCCCCACCAGGTCATGATCGCTTTTGAATGATACAATCCAAAACTAATTAAAACGGTATATTTGACAAACTAAATCTCAGACATTATAATATAGATACTAAGGATTGGTTCATTAGAACACCAAATCCCCCAACTATTGCTGTAGTTGAGGGATTTTTTTACGTTCTTTAAAAGATTAACGGGTGTTGTAGGCTGACAATACTATTTGTCCTTGCCATCCAGCCACTTGTCAATGTCATAAAGCAATAGGCCAGATACTACATTGACTACAATAGCAAGTAAGAGCTCCAAGGATTGGCTCATTGGCAGAACATCCCCTCCCTAGCAAAAATTTGCTTGAGGTAAGCATTGCCCAATTATTATAACACATACAAGCGCAATAAAAAACGGCTCAAATCTAGTCGCTTTTTCTTATTATTCAATTATTCTAGCCCCATCATCAATTGGATAATTAGCTACAAAAATACTATATCGTCGCAAGCCATCAACTACCCGTCACATCAATATCCCTATATTCTGGAAAATCTTCAGCGAAAAATTCAGCAAGATCACTTGGATTGGAAAAATCAATTTTCTTCCCCTCAAGTTTCGTCACAAGCAAGTTTTCTAACTCCTTATCTGTCATAACTATCCTTCCCCTCTTCTAATAGTAGTCCGGAAACATCTCGGGCCTTTTCAGAAAACTGACAAAAGTCACACTGGCATTGGTTCCTAAAAATCTATGGATGCTGGCTACCAAACTAGGGCCTCTACTCCTAAAGCCACAATACTAAGAGTCTTTCTCTTTAAAAGCCTCCTTGTAAAATTTTACAAACCGAATTTTATCTCGCTGGGTCAATTCACCAATCACTCGTAAATCTTTTAAGGTGTTAGCCCGAAACTTCAAAACAGTAATCATATCAACCCAGGAAGGCTCCTTCAAACCTGCTTCTACCCAATCTAGAATTCTAAAATATTTCTGCCTAATCGAGACTGACTTAGACTGATATTGACTAGTTACTGATAATGCAAAAACCGCATTATCACTATGCCGAATGACTAAAATTGGACGAATTTTTGACCCACTTTTATCATGAAAAACAACCCTAGTTAAAGCTATCTCATATTCTTCAAGCCTCATGGTACGAATCCTCATACTCAGAGAAATCTTCATCAAATAAAAAGGCTCTATCTTCAGGCTTGTCTAAATCAATATCCTTAACGGCTTCTGCATTTTCCAAAATCAAATCAGCTAGTTTCTGATTCAGCAAATCATCAAAAGTCTGATCCTTAATTTCAAAGGGAATACTCCGAGTTTTAACGCTCTGAGTTAAGAACAACTTAATTGCCGTGGTCATATCCAGTCCTAACTCCTTATAAAGCTCAGTTGCTTCCTTTTTTAATTTATCATCAACCCGAAATGCTATTGTTGACATGACAATCACCTCATCTATCCTTATACCTGTATTGTATCACTCATCAACACACACTGTCAAACACGCTATCCTGTCAGAATCAATTTTTGAGCCATTGCCGTCAACAAGAAGAATGGAAAAAGACATTACTAATAAACTTAATCATCTAAATTTGTAAAATTTTTGCACCTTTTTAGTATTTGCGATAAATAAACCCCTGTGAAAGCTTGATTTCATAGGAGTTTTATATACATAAAAAGAGCACACACTTAGCATCGCTTAGGGCTGCTGGATTCCTCCCCTGACCCACTTCACGCGAAAGTGTTGCTCCGCCGCCATTATAACATAAAATGAAAAAGAAGCCAAGCCTTACTTTTCCCTTTTCAAAAAAGCCACAACGAGCAGGCAAATAATCAAACCCAGCATTGCAGGTAAAGCAATAGTCAAGCCCGCATTGCCGCTATCTAAGTAAGACCAAATCATTTTCAAAAAGGCCGTCGCAATCAAAATCAAGCCGACCAACTTCCAGCTATGCAGCCAGGTTGCCCGCACGATAAGGACAAAAAAGCTGACGACGAGAAAGGCGAAGAGATATTCTTTCACGCCCCAAGTCGCTTGCAAAAACTGGCGCTCATCGGTCAAAAACTCCCTCACCAAGGCAGGCGTTTCGCTCGGCACTGGAAACCAAATCATGCTGGTCAAGAGCGCAAAAATGCTGGCTGTTACGCCGACAATCTTTCTCTTGTAAGAAAAATACATGATTGGAACAATCAGAACAGGGCGGATATACCAACTCAACAAATTCTGATGACGCTCAAAGGCCCAGGTTTGAAAAGGGATATTTTTGACTAAAAATAGGGCAAATAGAAAACTTAAAAGCAAGAAGCAACTTGCAATTATGATGTGGTTCTTTTTTTGCTTCATTTTTGCTTCCTCCGATTTCGGAAAAAATCCTGCATGATTTTGGCACAGTCGGCCTCTAAGATGCCTGACTCGACTTGGACACGGTGGTTGAGTCGCTGGTCGGTCAGAATGTCATAGAGACTACCGGCTGCCCCAAATTTTTGATTGGGGGCTCCGTAGATGACCTGGGGAATGCGAGCTAGGCCAATGGCTCCACTGCACATGACACAGGGTTCAATGGTGACAAAGAGGGCACTGTCCAAAAGCCGCCAGTTGCCTTCAGTCTGATTGGCCTGATTGATAGCCATGATCTCAGCGTGCATGATAGCTTGGTTGAGCTCCTCACGGGCATTGTGGCCTCGGCCAATAATCTGGCCCTCCTTAACGATGACACAGCCGATGGGAATTTCTTCCTTGGCCAAGGATTTTTGGGCTTCCTTGAGGGCTTCCTGCATGAAGGCTTTTTTTTGGTCGTGAGTGAAGTCCGCCATTAGTTAGCTCCCAGATTCCAAGATTTGTGAGGTTGGGCCAATTCTACGGGAATAGCTCCGGCATAACCTTGGGTTTGTTCGCGAAGAATTTCCAAATGATGATCTGAATCAATTCCTTGAGGTGGCAGAGGGGGAACATGAGTCAGGACTAGTTTTTTGACAACAGCCTGCTTGGCAATTTGGCCCGCTTCTTTAGACGTTAAGTGGGCTGGATGATTTTCATTACCTTCATAAAGATAAACATCGGCTAGGAAGAGGTCGGCCTCCTTGGCAAAATCAGCTAGACCATCGAAATAACCCGTATCACCAGTGAAAACTAGTACTTGACCAGTTTCTCTTTCTAATATCCGGAAGGCATAACAGGGCACTGGGTGAACTGTCTTGACAAAGCTGATGTCAAAGGGACCGATTTGCTGGGTTCCAGCCACGTCATAGGCCTGACCTTGGGAAACGCCAGCCATGGTCAATTTGGCAAATTCATAGCTATCCTCGTCGTGGCCGTAGATTGGCAAGACCTTAGGTTCCCAAAGATGCTTGGGGTAGAGTTGAAAATAATGACGCAGCACGCCCAAATCAGCCACATGGTCGGGGTGGTAGTGACTGATGATGACCGCATCCAAATCCAGCGGACTGATTTCCTTTTCCAGCTCGGTCACAGCTCGGCTCCCTGCATCCATGAGCAGTTGAAAACCGTCATGACCGGTCACCAAATAGGAGGTTGTCCCACCATCCTGATAGGGATAGGCTCCCCAGCAACCTAAAGTTGTTAATTTCATAGAATCACCTTCTTTTCTATTAGGTTAATTATAACAAATCTGCTTGGAAAAGTAGCTCTTTCTTCTAATACTCAATAAAAATCGAAAAACCCGAGGTAAGGAACAAAGCTATCAGCCACTTTTGTGGCTTGTTAGCTAACGGCAATCTCCATAGCGATTGCCTAGATCCCTTACTAACCTCACAAAGTTGGTGAAATCGGCCAACTTTGCTCTGTGTCGCACGAACTGAAGACAGCTCAAAAGGTCTGGGAGACCTTTTGAGGTTGGAGATGTAGAAAGCATCGCTTTCCTCAGTAAGTACGGAAAGGTGAGTTAACGATGCGACACGAGGTACAAACTGTCGTTACTACAGTTTATACAGAGTTAGTCAGGGATACAGAAAACTACAATCGTAGTTTTCGTAGTCACTCTAATGAGAAATTATAGAGTGACTTTATCCGTGGGCGAATTTTGATTTTCGAAAAGTATGCTTCAGTAAGTCCTTTAAAAAACTGCCATCGCATTGCGGTGACAGTTTTCAATATATTTAGGCTTCCTTGATCAAAATCGTTAGGGTTTCTAAGAGATTTTGCGCATTAACCTCGATAGTATCGCCAGTTGCCTTGATTTTGACTTCGACGATGCCTTCGGCAGCCTTCTTACCAACAGTAACACGGATTGGCAGGCCAATCAGGTCGCTATCCGAGAATTTTGAGCCGACTCGTTCATTGCGATCGTCGGTTAGGACTTGGTAACCGGCCTTCACTAATTGACTTTCTAAGTTGGCTGTCAGGTCTTGTGCGACTTGGTCCTTGGTGTTGACTGTAATCAGGTGAACATCAAATGGCGCCAATTCTTTAGGGAAATTGATCCCCCAGCTAAAGCGGTAGGCGCCCTTAGGGGTCTTATTGACAAAGAGGCGGGCGTGTTGCTCGATGACAGCTGAGAGAATGCGGCTGACACCAATACCATAGCAACCCATAATGATAGGGATAGAGCGACCATTCTCATCAAGGATATTGGCCCCCATACTATCAGAATAGCGAGTCCCCAATTTAAAGATATGACCAATTTCAATCCCACGGGCAAACTTGAGGGTCCCTTGACCGTCTGGTGAAGGCTCGCCTTCCTTGACTTCCCGAATATCAACATAGTCCTTGGGAGAGAAGTCACGGCCAGGGTTGACACCAGTTAAGTGGTAGCCATCTTGGTTGGCGCCGACAACGGCATTAGCCACATCTTGGACCTTGCGGTCAGCAATGATGGTCACTTCTTGTGGCAGGCCAACTGGGCCTAGGGAACCGAAATTAGCTCCGAAGACTTCCTTAGCCTGGTCCTCATTAGCCGGCTCAAGGAAATCGGCCCCCAGATAATTTTTAAGTTTGACATCATTGACCTGGTCATTCCCGACCAAGAGGGCCACGACTGGCTGGTCATCTGCCATAAAGAACAAGGTCTTGATGGTTTGGCCTTCATCAACATTGAGAAAGGCTGATACGTCATCAATGGTCTTGCAATCGGGTGTTGAGACCTTGGTCAATTCTTCCTGGGTAGTGGCCGCTTGGCTTGGCTTGTAAAGGTTGGTGGCCATCTCAAGGTTGGCCGCATAGCCAGATTGGTCAGAGTAGGCAATGGTGTCTTCTCCAGAAACCAACCAGTTATTGAGCTCATCCTTGATTTGCGCTAGGACATCTTCAGGAATTTCGTCTAGTGAACTGATGGATTTATCTAGGACGACCCAGTGATCCAAGTCTGTTCGGTCAGGGGTTACGGCCATAAATTCTTGGCTATCCTTACCCCCCATAGCTCCGCCGTCACCAATGATGCCCTTGAAATCAAGGCCAGCACGGGTAAAGATAGCTTCATAAGCCTGGCGATAGGCCTCATAAGCCTCATCCAGACTGTCATAATTAGCGTGGAAGCTGTAGCCATCCTTCATGATGAATTCACGGGTCCGCAAAAGGCCATTGCGGGGGCGTTTTTCGTCACGGTACTTGGCCTGAATTTGATAGAGGTTCATAGGCAACTGCTTATAGGACTTAATGGAGTCGCGCACAAGAGCTGTGAAGGTTTCTTCATGGGTTGGGCCCAAGATAAATTCGGCTTGGTCACGGTTTTTAAGCTTATAGAGGTCGTCTCCATAGGTCTCGTAACGGCCAGATTCCTTCCAGAGATCAGCTGTCAAAAGGGCTGGAGCCAGCATTTCAACCGCCCCAATCTTATCAAACTCCTCGCGCATGATGGTCTTGAATTTTTCGATAACCCGATTGGCTAGAGGCAAGTAAGAGTAAACACCAGCAGTCACCTGGCGGACATAACCAGCCCTGACCATTAGGGCATGGCTGATAACCTGGGCATCGCTTGGCATTTCCCTTAAGGTTGGGATCAACATTTGAGATTGTTTCATGATTTTATTTGGCCCCGCTAAGAGGCAGGGCCTTCCTTTCAACTTAATAGATATAGAGCAACTGGTACTTCTTAGAAGAAGGCTCGCATGATGTCATTCCAAGTAACGGCAACCATGAGCACCAACATAATAGCTACACCAACGAGGGTGATGTAGGTTTCTGTTTCTTGCTTGAGGGGCTTGCGACGAATAGCCTCAATGATATTGATGAGAATTTTCCCACCATCAAGGGCTGGGATAGGAAAAAGATTGACCATACCCAGATTCATAGACAGCATACCTGTCAAAAAGAGAATATCGACAAGGCCTGACTGGGCCGCTTGGCCAACCATTTGGTACATGGCTACTGGTCCACCAAGTTTATTGAGACTGAAATGGAGAATTAAATTACCGATAGCCCGAATGAGTTGGGTCATGGCGGTCAGGGCTAGCTTGAAGCCACCAACCAGCTTGCTCCAAAAGTCGGTCTTTAAGGACTGTTGAACGCCGATAATGTAGGCCCCGTTAGACTTCTTGGGCTTTACTTGAATTTGCTTGGTTCGCTTGGATTTAGTCTGGATGGTTAGCTGAAGTTGCCCATCTTTTTTCAAATCCTTGGTTGAGCTGGCAACCGTATCTGTCAGGTCTTCCCAATTTTCGACCTTCTGCTTGCCAATGCTTAAAATCCTATCGCCAGTCTTGAGGCCCGCCGTCTGGGCAGGACCACCATCTGCAACGCGAATAGCATTGGTATCAGGATTGGGCGTTCCTCCCTGCATAAAGACCATGAGGATGAGCACCAGGGTCCCCAGAATAAAATTATTCATGGGGCCAGCAAAGTTGGTAATCATCCGACCCCAAACACTAGCATTTTGATACTGGACATCAAGCGGTGCAATCCGAATTTCTGTCCCGTCCTCCTCAACAATGGTAGCATCGTGGTCAACCGAGTAGGTCTTAGTCTCATCTAGCACCAGACCTGTGATTTGCAACTGGACTTCTAAATCATAGGCGGTCACATTCATGGGCAGGCTGTCATTATCCAGCTGCTTGTCTGACAGGTTAATACGACTGACTAGACCTTTCTCATTCAGGCTCAGGCTGACAGGGGTCCCTGTCTTGATTTCGGTCTTGTCATCGCCCCAGCCAGCCATCCGAACATAGCCACCCAAGGGGAGCATGCGGATGGTATAGGCCGTGCCATCCTGTCCGATATGGGCAAAGATTTTTGGCCCCATACCGATGGCAAATTCACGAACCAGGATACCTGATTTCTTAGCAAAATAAAAGTGACCATATTCATGCACCGTCACGATGATACCGAAAACGATGATAAAGATAATAATGTTTAAAAGCATTGATAACCTCTATATTAGGGAAGACTAGGCTCCATTTGAGCTCTAGCCTCATTTTACCGATAAGTCTTGCTCTGATTGGCTTTTTTTCTGTAACCCCAAGGCAAATCATGGTGCCTAGTTTTACGATCTAGAATAGGCCAAAGAAGTGCATGATGGGAAAGACAAAAATCATACTATCGAAGCGGTCCAAGATACCACCATGCCCTGGAATCAATTTTCCTGAGTCTTTAACGCCAAAATGACGCTTGATGGAACTTTCTACCAAATCACCAAATTGGGCAAAGATACTAAAGACAACCACCAAAATCATGGTAACGAGGAAGGATTTAGGGCTGTAAACAGATTTGTCTACCAACATGAAAATTAGAGAGACAATCAGAGCCGAGAGGACTCCTCCTAGACTGCCTTCAATGGTTTTATTGGGTGAAACCTTGGGCATGAGCTTGTTCTGGCCAAACTGGCGACCAATCATATAGGCGCCAATGTCCGTTGCCCAAACAATAAAGATGGCAAAGAGAACCTTATTAATGCTATCCAAGCGGGCATTGACCAGATTTTGGAAACCAAAGCCAATATAGACAGCCGAAGCAATGGGAAAGACCGCATCATCAAAGGAATAGCTATCACTATTAAGCACCGTTCCAGCTAGAAGCATAAAACAGAGGAGGCCAAAGCAGGTCCAGCTGGCATCCATTGGCAGAAAGGTCAGATAGTTCCCCATAGGAACCGTCAGAACGAAGTCCGCCAACATGGCTAGAACCCCTTCAAAAGAAAAGATTTCTAGGCCCTTCATCTTAAAAAGCTCAGAGATGGCAATCATGGCCAAAACTCCGACGAATAATTGAAAGGGCAGGTGACCCAGCCATAAAAAGACTAGGAAGATAGCACCAGCAATCCCTCCGTAAATCACACGTTCACGCATACTTGTCTCCTCTTAGACCCCACCAAAGCGTCTCTGGCGGTGGTTAAATTCGGCAATAGCCTGGACCAATTCATCTTCATTGAAGTCAGGCCAGAGCACCTTGGTAAAGTAAAATTCGCTGTAAGCGGCCTGCCAGGGCAGGAAGTTGCTGAGTCGCAACTCACCACTGGTCCGAATAATTAAGTCCGGATCGCGATAGAGATAGGGCAGGTCCTTGGTCATCAAGTGATTGGCGATCAGGTCTTCATCAATAGCTTCTGGATCTAGGCGACCAGCTTTAACCTCTTGGGCCAGTTCCTGAACGGCTAGTCTAATCTCAGCTCGACCGCCGTAATTGAGGGCAAAGTTTAAGACCAGACCAGAATTGTGCTTGGTCTTTTCGCAGGCCCGTTCCATGGCATCAAAGGTAGCCTGGGGTAACTTGCTGGTATCGCCCATGACCTGGACACGGACATTGTTTTTGTGGAGCTCAGGGACATATTTGTCGAAAAATTCGACAGGTAGGTTCATGATGAATTTGACCTCATCGGCAGGCCGTGACCAATTTTCTGTGGAAAAGGCATAGACCGTCAGAACCTTGACTCCCAGCTCAGAAGCCTTGATGGTCACCCTTTGCAGAGCATCCATACCAGCCTTGTGGCCCATGACGCGGGGTTGCAGCCGTTTCTTGGCCCAGCGACCATTGCCATCCATAATAATCCCAATGTGTTTAGGGATTTTTTCCAGACTTGGCGTCTCTTGATTTTTCTTGAATTTAAATATAGCCATACTCTTAAAATTTTACCATAAATTAAGGGAGAATGCACTTTTAGTTGCGACCTAAGCTAGGCTAATCCAGAAGATAAAATTTCCAACCAAGAGTACGGTCTGGAGAGTAGCAACAAAAAGGATGCAAACAGCCTGTTAATGAGATAGTTTTTATGCCTAATCCTTAGCGAAAATATCAGATAAAACTCACTTTGGCCGTCGTTGATAAAACCGAATGTTTGGCATCGCCTTTCTTTCCAGATTTTCAGGTTTTGAATTTATACTCAATGAAAATCGAAATTAGCCGAGGCAAGGAGCAATGTCATCGAGTCTCTAAAGTGACTGATGTCAAACGGCAATCTCCATAGCGATTGCCTAGCTCCCTTACTAACCTCACAAAGTTGGTAAAATCGACCAACTTTGTGAGGCATCACACGAACTGAAGATAGCTCAAAGGGTCTGGGAGACCTTTTGAGGTTGGAAATAGGGAAAGCTTCGCTTTCCTCAGCAAGTACGGCAAGGTGAGTTAACGACGGTAAATTTTGATTTTCGAAGAGTATTAACCTAGTATAAAAGCCCAACCAGCTAGTTGAGCTCTGTTTTCTGTTACCCTCCTGCAGGCCTTGCTAGGTATAAAGAGTGGGGCCTAGCGCAAAGGCTCCTGAGTTGTAAGTCTATTCTTCAATAGCTGACTGGTCTTCTTGGCTGTTGCCTTCTTCCTTATCAGCTGAGTCAGAAGAGGTTGCTGCTTCGTTGGAAGCTGATGCTGGTGAGGAGATGACCCTCATGATTGAGCGTTGTAGGTCAAATGTAAGGTAGACTCCTTCAACGTCGAGAACGATGCGATTGTTGGCTTGGTCAACCTCATCAACGGTGGCAATCAGACCACTTATAGTTTCGACTTCCGCTCCCCTGACCAACTTGGTCTGCATTTCATCACGGGCTTGCTTTTGTTTCTTTTGTGTCCGTGAAGACATAAACATCATTCCTCCAAGAAGAATGAGTAGGATAAAAATACCAGTAAATTGCATAAGTTAATAACCCTCCAAATATCTATAGACATTACTATACCAGATTTTAAGGGGACAGGCAAGAAAACTTAGGTAGACAGGAAAAGAAGGGTCTTTAATTGAATGCCACTTTCAGAATTCACTTAAGCAGGATTACTATTCAACTGACCTAGCAACTGCCAGGCTTGGGTAAAAATTGCTTGGGTTCAGACGGGTCTGCCTAGACTTGAAAGCTTGATGGACTTGCTTTTGCAAGTCTTGAGCGAGTAGCGGGGCTACCCTTTTGAGCCTAGTTTTATGCTATAATAAGGGCATTATGGATAAATTGATTAAAACAATTGCAAGCTCTGGCTCCTTTCGGGCCTATATCTTGGATAGCACCCAAACCGTTCGGACTGCCCAAGAAAAACACCAGACCCTATCGTCCTCAACTGTGGCCCTAGGTCGGGCCCTGATTGCCAATCAAATTCTAGCCGCCAACCAAAAGGGGGATGCCAAGGTAACGCTCAAGATTATTGGCAACAGCTCCTTTGGCCATATTATTTCTGTTGCGGATACAGCTGGCCATGTCAAGGGCTACATCCAGAATCCAGGGGTTGATATTAAAAAGACCGCTACTGGTGAGGTGCTGGTTGGGCCCTTCATGGGGCAAGGCCAATTTGTCTCTATCGTTGACTACGGGACCGGTCACCCTTATACCTCAACGACACCTCTAGTTTCTGGAGAAATTGGGGAAGACTTCGCCTACTTTCTGACTGAGAGCGAGCAGACCCCATCAGCTGTGGGGCTCAATGTCCTCCTCAATGAGAATGATAAGGTTGAGGTCGCTGGAGGTTTCATGCTCCAGGTTTTACCTGATGCCAAGGAAGAAGAGATTGCTCGCTTTGAGAAGCGTATTCAGGAAATGCCCGCCATCTCTAGTCTCCTAGAATCCGACAACCACACCCAAGCCTTGATTGATGCCATTTATGGCAATGAGCCCTACAAGATTTTGGCCGAAGAGGAATTAAGCTTCGCCTGTGACTGTAGCAAGGAACGTTTCCAATCTGTCCTAGCTAGCCTGGCTAAAGAAGAATTGCAGGCCATGAAGGATGAGGATCATGGTGCTCAAATCACCTGCCAATTCTGTGGTAAGACCTACAACTTTGATGAAAAAGATCTGGAGGAAATTATTGATGACCAAGCTTAATTCGGCCTTTATGATTGGGGATGTTGAGATTCCCCACCGCACAGTATTGGCTCCCATGGCTGGGGTAACCAATTCGGCCTTTCGGACCATCGCCAAGGAATTTGGTGCGGGTCTGGCTGTTATGGAGATGGTTTCAGACAAGGGTATCCTCTACAATAACGAAAAGACCCTCCATATGCTCCACATTGATGAAGGGGAACACCCTGTTTCTATCCAGCTTTTTGGTAATGATGGTGATAGTCTGGCTCGGGCAGCTGAGTTTATCCAGGCCAATACCAAGACCGACCTGGTGGACATCAATATGGGTTGTCCCGTCAATAAGATTGTCAAAAATGAAGCTGGTGCCATGTGGCTCAAGGACCCTGATAAGATTTATCAGGTGATAAAAACTGTTAAATCTGTCCTCAATATTCCTCTGACCGTTAAAATGCGGACCGGCTGGGCGGACAGTTCTCTGGCTGTGGAAAATGCCCTAGCGGCTGAGGAAGCCGGTGTATCGGCTCTGACCATGCACGGACGAACCAGAGAACAGATGTACACAGGCCACTGCGACCACGAAACCCTGGCCAAGGTAGCCCAGGCTATCAAAACCATTCCCTTTATCGGTAACGGGGACATCAAGACCGTTGAGGATGCTAGGTTTATGATTGAAGAGATCGGTTGCGATGCGGTCATGATTGGCCGTGGCGCTCTCAATAATCCCTACCTCTTCACCCAAATCAACCATTTCTTTGAAAGCAGGGAAATTTTGCCAGATCTGACCTTTGCTAGGAAACTTGAGATTGCTTATGACCATCTCAGCCGTCTGGTGGATCTCAAAGGCGAAAAGATTGCTGTGAGAGAATTCCGTGGCCTAGCTCCTTACTACCTGCGAGGAACCTCCGGGGCTGCCAAGATCCGGGGATCCGTCTCTCGAGCCCAAACCCTAGAGCAAGTCAAGGAAATATTCGATGGCATTCCGACGTAGAATTTGTTCGGGAGTAGGCAAGTTGAGTTAAAGATGGATAATTTTATCCTTTGAAGAGTATTAAAAACAGAGGTCGGGAATCTTCCCGACCTCTTCTGCTATTAATCGATTGTAAATTTTAGGTTGCCCTTGTGGCTGCCGATTTTGAGAGTGGAACCTGCTTGTAGTTGCCCTGATAGGAGCAATTCTGATAGGTAGTCTTCGACTTGGGTCTGGATGGTTCGGCGCAAGGGGCGAGCTCCCATTTCTGGGTCATATCCCTGCTCTGCCAAAAGCTTGAGGGCAGCTGGTTGAACCTTGAGGCTGATTTCCTTTTCAGCTAGGCTAGCTTCGAGAGGCTTCACCATCAGCTTGACAACTTGACGCATATGGTCAGGTGTCAGACTATGGAAGACAATCTTCTCATCAATCCGATTGATGAATTCAGGTCGATAGGCCTTCTTGAGCTCTTCCATAATCCGACTCTGCATGGCCTGATAATCCTGACTGATGGCCTTGGCGCCAAAACCAACCGTCTTATCATCGCGCAGGGCAGTTGCCCCTAAGTTGCTGGTCATGATGATGATGGTATTGGAAAAATCAACCTTGCGTCCACGACTATCAGTCAAGACCCCGTCATCCAAGACTTGGAGAAGGATATTGAAGATGTCAGGGTGGGCCTTTTCCACCTCATCAAAGAGGAGAACCGAATAAGGCTTGTTGCGAACCTTCTCGGTCAACTCACCGCCTTCTTCGTAGCCCACATAACCTGGAGGGGCTCCGTTGAGGCGACTAGCCGCGAATTTTTCCATGTACTCAGACATATCAAAACGAATCAAGGCCGACTCATCATCAAAGAGGAGCTCAGCAAGGGCCTTGGCTAACTCGGTTTTACCAACCCCAGTTGGCCCTAGGAACATGAAGGAACCAATTGGTCGCTTGCCTGTTCGGATACCTGATTGGTTGCGCCGAATAGCACGAGAAACCGCTGAAACGGCATCATCCTGGCCAATCACGCGCTTGTGGAGTTCTTTTTCTAGATTGAGGTAGCGTTGATTATCAGCCTGGGTCATCTTCTCAAGAGGAATGCCTGAGAGTTTGCTGAGGGTCCTGAGAATATCCTCTTCCTTGACAGCGACAGGCTGGCGAACCTTTTGCTGGTCCTCTTCCTGAAGCAGATCCGCAACCGCTCCTAGATTTCCTGACAAGAGGGCCTGGTCAGCAGAGCTGAGGAAGGTTGGCAGGGAACGCTTGACCGTATTTTGCACCATAGCACTGGCCTCATCCAGCAGGTCAATGGCCGAATCCGGCAAGTTCTTGCTGGTCAAATAGCGGTGGGCTGATTTGACGGCCGTTAAGACTGCCTGGTCAGAGATGGTGACATTGTGGTAGCTCTCATAGCTTTCCTTGAGTCCCAAGAGAATCTGGTAGGCAGCATCAACCGTCGGTTCTTCAATCAAAACCCTAGCAAAGCGACGGGAGAGGGCTGCATCCTTCTCAATATGCTTGGAATACTCCTCCTGGGTTGTCGCTCCAATCATGTGGAGGGTCCCTCTAGAAAGGGCTGGCTTAAGAATATTGGCGGCATCCAGGGTGCTATCAATCCCGCTGCCAGAACCCATGATGGTGTGAACCTCGTCAACAAAGAGAATGATATGGCCATCGGCCTCGATATCCGCAATGATTTGGTTCATCCGCTCTTCAAAGTCTCCCCGGAAACGGGTGCCAGCTACCACCGACATCATATCCAATTCCAAAACTCGGAAATCGGCCAGTTCGTATGGAACTTCTCCTTGGACAATCCTCTGGGAGAGGCCATAGGCTAGAGCCGTCTTACCAACACCAGCATCACCGACCAAGACAGGATTATTCTTAGTCTTGCGGCTAAGAATTTGTAGCATGCGAGTAATTTCCTCGTCACGACCAACCACAGTCTCCAGTTGTCCTTGAGCCGCTAGAGCCGTCAGGTCTCGGGTGAAGTCAGCCAGGTCTCCTGCCGTTGGCTGAGGGCCTGCCATCATATTGTTAAAGTTGCTATTGCCAGACTTCTTGGGCTTGGCCAAGTCAAAAATAGCCTTGACATCTTCCTTGGAAAAACCTGAGTAGCGCTCAATGACCTTGCGCAAATCAATCAGGCGAAGCTGGTCCTTACCTTCATCTTGGAAATGAAAGCCAACCTGCTCTAAAATGCGAGCCGCCAAATTATCCCGACCAAACATCATGGAGAGGAGAACGTGTTCGCTACCGACCTGAGGGGCCTTGACAGCTCCAGCAATACGAGCCGCATAGGTTAAGATTCTCTCTAGTGCCCTTGAAGCCGGCAAAATCTCTTGGCTCTTAGCCCTTTTGAGAGGCTTACGGCGAATGACCAGCATGGCCGCATCCTCATACTCATCCAAATCAATCTTATCCGCAAAGTCCATAAGTGCCAGATGAGCCACTGTCTCATCGGTGTCCACCATGGCCAAGAGCAGGTGCCAACTTTCCAAAAATTGACTCTGGTAGCGGGCCGCCTGATATTGGGCACGGCTAAATATTTCTTGCATTTTCAGGGAATAATCAGTCATCTGGATTTCCTTTTCTATCGAGGCGTTGAATAATCTTTTTCAGCATGCGGGCACGAATACCAGGAGCATCTTCTCCCAGAACCTCATCGGAGGATGAGGCCAGGATGATATTGCCCTCACGCTCACTAATAATATCTTGATCATAGAGCTGTTGAATGAGGTCATCAAAGACCTGACCACTGATGGCTTCACCGATTGAGCCTGCCAGGGCATTGAGCAGGTGGTGTTTGTCAGAAAAAGCGACCTTGGCAATGCGGATATAGCCGCCACCTCCTCGCTTACTTTCTACCACATAGCCCCGACTCTCAGTAAAGCGAGTCTTGATGACATAGTTAATCTGGCTGGGCACCACATCAAATGAGTCCGCCAGATGGGAGCGCTTGAGCTCCACAATACCCGACTGGGCCAAAATATTCTTGATATATTCTTCGATATTGTCCGAAGTATTTCTTACAGGCATAAACTACCCTTCCTTATCTTTGACTAACTTTGACTATTATACCCCAAAAGGCGAAATTTTGAAAGCTAAAAACAAATAAGGCATACGTTCTAAGCGCTAAATCACCTAATACTCAATAAGGAGCAGACACCAAGAGTGGACTTCTCCCCTAGCCAACTTTGTCTGCCAGCATTATCTACTGGACAAACCAACCTATCAGAAAATATGATAAGCCCTTCAGTTCTAGCTAATACTAGCAAAACGTCCCGTCATAAGAAGAGCTTGAAACAATTAAAAAGGGGTTGGGACAAAGTCTCAGCCTCGTTTATTTATGCAGTATTAAGCGCTTGTCGTAGTGGTTGATTTGTGATGATTGGCTTTATGCTTCAGCATTTAGCCAATCACATGCCAACGAAGTGGCGGTAAGGTCCTTATCCCTTGCTAGGCAGGGATAGGTCCAAGGGGCTGGGAGACCCTTGGAGAAAACCAATATCAACTGTGCGGAGGCGGGAAATAAAAAGGTTCAGTGTACCTTTTTATCCCGAGCCTTGAAACGGGAAAGCGAGGATAGTCTGGGATAGACTAGACTTCCCGCGACAGGTCCCTTTCAAACTCGATGATAGTTTGAAAGGGAAACCTTAGTAAGAGAGCCCAGTAGTTCGCAAAATAGCGACTACTGAAGCAACTCTCTTGAACCTTGAAATTAAAGAGTGAGGTAAATCAATTTGACGAAATACTGATTTCTGTCCCACTCTCTTCTTTCATCATATTCGCAAAAGGTTTTCCTCGTTAGGCTTGGTAGAAGATAGTGATAGTCATCAGTAATCCCCCAAGCAAGCCGATAATTAAATAGAGTAAGGCTAGTCTCTTTTTCTTTTGAAGCTCGGCCAATTCTTGACTCCTTGGTGCTGGATAGTCCCTACGTTGAACAAAATAATGGTAAAGGCCAATAATACCACCCCGACCAGCCGCTGATAGCCCCCAGATTTCAGGATGGTCCATACCTCTGGCTTGGGCATCCAATTTTATCAATTGGTAAAGTTGAATATTGAAGCTGACAAAACCTAGTAAAAAGATAGCCGCCCCGATAATTACCCACATATGGCCACTAAACATAAAATCACCCCCTAAATCATTCTAATAATTTGATAAAAGATAGCTCCCATTCCTAAGAGTAGGACCAGGACGGCCAGAATAATTAGATAATCATGTTTAAAAATTAAAGCTAAAAATAGGAGTCCGAAAAATAGGAGCAAATAAAGACCTAGTAACCAGATTAAGTTTCGGTTACTGGTCACTAAATCAGTCGTTTTTTCGAGATGTTTCACCATGGCTTCATCCCCCTTAACCAGTTGATCCAGGCTCAAATGATAAAGATTGCTTAGGGCTATCAAGCTGACTATATCAGGATAGGTTTTTCCCCTTTCCCAGTTTGACACTGTCTGTCGCGATACTCCAAGGCTGTCAGCTACCTCTTCTTGAGTCAAGTCGCTAAGCAACCGTGCCGATTGTAATTGTTGACCTACCGCCATCATTACCTCTCTTTCTGATTCTATTTTCTCAGTTTCTTATCTTGCTGTCTATCAAATTCTTTTGACTTAGACCTTTTTTTCTGTCAAAAGTCTTTGACAGAGCACTAAAAAAGACTAGGCTTGAAACCCAGTCTTGTCGCAACTGAACATGGACTAAAAGTTATTGGATTAGGATTAAGCTGCACAATAACTAGGAATTGAGTTCGCCTACAACCCTGTGGAAAAAGAAAAACACCAGCCCCATGCGTGAACTGGTGTACATCTGCTAGGCGCAGTAGCTGACTGGCCTCTTTGCATCACTTCGTGGCACAGCAGAAGCCTAGTCGGCCTTGTGGGGGTGGTAAAACAGTCCGGTGGACTGTTTTAGCCTGACACCTTGAAATTAAAGAGTGGAGGGGGAAGGAAGGTTTTGACAAAGTCAAATCCCTTCTGTCTCACTCCCTTACTTATTCAAGGCTGCAGCCATGGTTGCGGCTACTTCGTTTTCAAAGTCATTTGAGGCTTTTTCAATTCCCTCACCAACTTCGAAGCGGGCAAAGTCAACAACCTTAGCATTGACAGAGTCAAGGTAGGCTTCAACGGTCTTGCTGTCGTCCATGATGTAAACTTGAGCCAGAAGGGTATATTCTTGGTCAACCTTGGTGTTGTCCAACTTGAAGCGGTCCATCTTACCTGGGATAATCTTGTCCCAGATTTTTTCTGGTTTGCCTTCAGCCTTAAGTTCAGCCTTGATGTCTTCTTCAGCCTGAGCCAAAACTTCATCAGTCAATTGACCCTTAGATCCATACTTCAAGAATGGCAGGGCAGGCTTGTTAACCATGGCACGACTTTCGTTGTCTTGCTCAATCTTGTGGTTCATTTGTGCCAATTCGTCATGGATGAATTGTTCGTCCAATTCCTTGTATGACAACACTTTTGGACTCATTGCGGCGATGTGCATTGAGATTTGTTTAGCCAAGGCTTCGTCGCCACCTTCAACAACAGAGATAACACCGATACGACCACCATTGTGTTGGTAAGCTCCAAAGTGTTGGGCATCTGTCTTTTCCAAAACTTGGAAACGACGGAAGGAAATCTTTTCTCCGATAGTTGCTGTCGCATTGACATAAGCAGCTTCCAAGGTTTCGCCTGAAGGCATGGTCAAAGCAAGCGCTTCTTCATTATTGGCTGGCTTGTTTTCGGCAATAACTTTTGCTGTTTCGTCAACCAGCTCTACGAATTGGGCATTCTTGGCAACGAAGTCTGTTTCGGCATTAACTTCAACAACTGCTGCAACATTACCAGCAACATAAACGCCTGTCAGACCTTCAGCAGCAACACGGTCAGCCTTCTTAGCTGCCTTAGCCATTCCTTTTTCACGAAGCAATTCGATGGCCTTATCCATGTCGCCATCAGTTTCAACCAAGGCTTTCTTAGCGTCCATAACGCCCGCACCTGATTTTTCACGCAATTCTTTAACCAGCTTAGCTGTAATTTCTGCCATGAGTTTTCTTCCTCCAAAATTTATATGATGAAAGAAAGGGACGAGGGCTAGGCCCCGCCCCTTTCGTGGTTTTACACTTATTTACTTTTAGTAGGGATAGGCAAAAGTTTACCATTTATAGTGCTAACCTCTACCTATTATTTCCTAATAATTGTAGTCGAACTAAAATCCTAGCGAAAAAGATGAACTTCCTAGTGTCTCTTTGACACTTAGGTCAGTTTCCTATTTTCCTACGGATTTTTTAACGTTCTCCTTACTTGTTGTCGCCTTCGACAACTTCTACCAATTCTTCAAGAGATTCAGTTGAAGCCGCTTCTACCATTTCTTCTTCGACTGAGTTGTCTTCACCTTGCTTACCTTCGATGATGGCATCAGCCAATTTAGAGGTAATCAATTTAACGGCACGGATAGCATCGTCGTTGGCTGGGATGATGACATCAATATCGTCTGGATCGGTATTTGTATCAACCATAGCCACAACTGGGATGCCAAGCTTCTTAGCTTCCTTAACAGCGATTTGTTCCTTATGTGGGTCAACAACGTACATAACGTCTGGAATACGTGGCATATCTTCGATACCGCCCAAGAATTTTTCAAGACGAGCCCGTTGCTTGTTTAGAAGGGCAACTTCTTTCTTAGGAAGCACTTCGAAAGTTCCATCAGCTTCCATTTGCTTGATTTCTTTCAAACGGCGGATACGCTTTTGGATAGTGTCCCAGTTTGTAAGAGTACCACCCAACCAACGGTGGTTGATGTAGAATTGACCAGCACGGCTAGCTTCTTCAGCGATAGCTTCAGCAGCCTGTTTCTTAGTTCCTACAAAGAGGATAACCGCATCGTTAGCAGCAGCATCACGAACGAATTCGTAAGCTTGATCAGCCAACTTAACCGTTTGTTGCAGGTCGATAACGTGGATCCCGTTACGTTCGGTAAAGATGTACTTGGCCATCTTAGGGTTCCAGCGACGAGTTTGGTGTCCAAAGTGAACACCAGCCTCAAGTAATTGTTTCATTGAAATTACTGACATGAGTAGTTTCTCCTTTTGTTTTTTTCCTCTCTCGGATTTCAACTCGCCGATCAACCCCTTGGGGCAACAGACCCACGATTCGTCCAAGATGAGTATTATCGCAAACTGCGACCTTTTTATGATAGCAGAAATCCCTAAATTTTGCAAGCGTCTGCCATGGTCAGATGATTTTGCGAAAAGCCGACTCAGTGCTTATTTCTTTAAGTGATAGGAATAGGTCGCAATGACAATGTCCTCATGCCAACGCAGACTTGCCCGCAAACGAAGACTCATTTGGTTATGGAGGATGTTCTGCCAGCCATGTTTAGGAATAAACTTAGGAATCACTACTGTCAAAGTATGCTCATTTTTCTTTGTTTCTTCTAACATTTTTTGAACAAATAGGGTTGTTGGCTTAACAATATCGCGATAATCAGAATCTATCATCACTAAAGGGACATCGGGGAAATAGCGTTTAAATTCCTCCTCCAGCTCTTCGTCCTTCTCCTTAGTTTCCAAGGTCGCTACATGCATGGCTAAAACCTTTTGTCCAATGCTGCTGGCATAATTGATAGCAGGGATACTAGCCTGAGTCATATTACCAACAAGTACCAAAGCAGTATTCCCTTGATAGGACGGAATGGCCTTCACCTCATCTGTTATCCGCAGTTGCATGGCAACATTGGTGTAGTGTCGTTTAATGGTATTAAAGAGAACTAACAAGGCAACAATAATTGGGAAAAAGGGCCAGATATCTCCCAACCGAAAAACCAGCAAAATGAGCACAATACCGTAACAGATAAGAGCCCCTAGAATATTTGCCAAAGAATGACGCAGGTAGCCTTGTTTTAAGGTTCGTTTCCAATGAATCACCATTCCGGTTTGTGATAAAGCGAAAGGAATAAAAACACCGATAGTGTAGAGGGGAATTAGTCGCTCGGTAGAACCATCAAAGATAAAAAGCAAGGCAATAGCCCCCAAGGCCAGAGTAATTATCCCATTAGAATAACCGAGGCGGGCTCCTTTTTCCATAAACAGATGGGGCATATATTTATTTTTTGCCATATTAAAAGAGAGCATAGGGAAGGCGGAAAAACCTGTGTTTGCGGCAACGGCAAGGATAAAAGCTGTCGCTAACTGAAAAATATAAAAGAGAGCATTACCCAAGGCCGAGTTGCCATACACTCTTCTGGCAATCTGAGCTAGAACTGTTACGTGGTGGGAAGGTAGAATCCCCAGCCAGAAGTTTAGAAGACTAATACCGGCAAACATCAAACCCAAAATTAAAGACATTAAACCCAAGGTTGTTGAAGCATTTTTCTCCTTTGGATTCTTGAAAAAAGGAACAGCATTAGAAATGGCTTCAACACCTGTTAAAGAGGCTGAACCACTTGTAAAAGCCCTAAGCAGGAGAATAATGCTTACTCCCGAGACACTTTGTCCAATATGGGCAGTTGCCGTATAAGGGAGATGCCCCGTTATAATCTGATAGGCACCATAAATTAGCAAAAACAAAATACTGATAATAAAGAGATAGACTGGAATCATCAAGGATTTAGCTGATTCTCTTAGCCCTCTGAGGTTCATCACCATTAGAACCAAAACCAAAGCTATCGAAAGGGCTAAATTGTGCTCTTTAATAGCAGGAAAAGCCGACGTTATCGCATCAGCACCAGAGGATACTGAGACAGCCACCGTCAGCATGTAGTCGACCAGTAAGCTACCTCCGGCAATCAGGCCCCAGCTGGGGGAAAGATTTTCTGATGAGACGACATAGGCTCCTCCTCCCTTGGGATAAGCGTGAATAACTTGTTGATAGGAGATGGTCAGGCTGGCTAAAAGCACCAAGACCATAAGTCCAATTGGCAGAGACCACCAAATCGCCAATGGAGAAATTGCTGCTAAAATCAGAATAACCTGCTCTGGTCCATAGGCAATTGAAGATAAAGCATCGCTAGACAGCATGGCTAGGGCCTGCCTTTTAGACAGGAGATGACTATCATCCCCCTCACTAGTAGAAATCAGAGGACTCCCAATAAAGAGGGCTTTTAATCGTTCAAGCATTATTAAACTCCTAAAAATAGTGATGGTTCATTATAATACTCTATTTCAGCTTTCGCAAGACATTTGAAGGCCTTGATTAATATTTTGTTCAGGCCAGAAAGATACTCACTACTATGAGTCTTTCCTACAATGAATGACTGGTGCTTTTAAAGTTGTCAAAAAGGACATAAATTTCATCCCGCTGGTGGATGGCCATCTTGAGATAGATATTATGAATATGAGCTTTGACCGTCCCGATGGAGAGGAAGAGGGTGTCCGCAATCTCTTGATTATTCTTATGTTCAAGCAAGAGCTGACAAATCTCACACTCCCTTTGAGTCAATCGGTAATGACTGAAAAAAGCCTCTTCTTTTCTTGCTAACAGGCTGTTAGTCTTTTCATTTCGCAGTTTTTTCTTGGGATAGTCCAGCAGGAAGTAGCGAATGGCTAGTAGACAGACGCAGAGATTGAAAATATCTTGGGAAAAATTGCGATTTTGAATTTTGACGTTCAAGGAGTGGTAGCTATCAACACGGAAAATCACGAAGCTATCTTCCAGTAAAATCAGGAGCCCAAATATTAGACAGATGAAGCCTATCCAGGTTAAATACTTGGACACCAGCGACTGCGCTTTCTTCAGTTTCTTTTTTTGATACCAAGCCAGCCCAGCTAGATAAAGTAGGAGTAATTGATTGGGGAGGTAATAGAGATAGACCGCCAAGGCACTACTGCTAAAAAGAGGAATCACGACTATCCAGCTTGTGATAAAAATCAAAATTAGCCATTGTGAAGGGTGAATGGTTTTCCCTGCCAAGCGCCTTAATAGCCAGAGCTGGCAAAAATTATTGACCGTATAAATCAAGGTTTTAACCAAGGGCATTCCCATAGACTCCTTGTTATAGATATGCGCAAAACTGGTAAAAACCTCAGTAAGAGAGACAATGACATTATCAAAGATGAAAAAGAGCAGATAGAGTCCTAGGACAAAGAAAAATTGACCCTGGGACTCTTTCTTTTCTTTGTAGGCATAGTTATAGGCCAGAGCCATGGTCACCGAATAGAAAACTAGCAAAAGGCTGTTGTATAAATAATTTAAAATTGCCATATCTTCTCTCCTAATCTCAGGTTTAGTATAGCACACGCCTTTGCATTTACCCTCTAAACCCTGAGTCTAAACTTATCTAAACTCTTTCTTACCTTCATCATATAGAGCCAATAAAACCAGGCGATTAGAAGAAGTTTACATTTTTATAACCAAATGTTGCCAGTTGGTTTATTGTAACCTCTTGCAATCTTGTTTAGACTGGGATTAACAAACAAAATAACTATAGGAGGTCTCTTCAGATGGTTAAAAAAAGAGATTACATTACAACCGAAAGCTACAGCAAGGAAGAATTGCTAGATATCGTTGAACTCTCTCTTAAGCTCAAGGATTGTATCAAGAATGGCTACTATCCTCCGTTGTTGAAAAATAAGACCTTGGCGATGATTTTTCAACAATCGTCTACAAGGACTCGTGTTTCCTTTGAAACGGCTATGACTCAGCTAGGGGGACATGCACAATATTTGGCTCCCGGACAAATTCAGTTGGGTGGTCATGAAACCATTGAGGATACCTCGCAAGTGGTTTCTCGCCTGACCGATATTATCATGTCTCGGGTTGAGCGCCACAAGAGTGTTGAAGACCTTGCCAAGTTTTCTTCCGTTCCTGTCATTAACGGCATGTCAGACTATAACCACCCCACTCAAGAGTTAGGGGACCTTTGCACCATGATTGAGCACCTACCCGCAGGTAAAAAACTCGAAGATTGTAAGGTGGTCTTTGTTGGAGATGCGACTCAGGTTTGCTTCTCTTTAGGTCTGATTACTACTAAGATGGGTATGGAATTTGTCCATTTCGGCCCAGAGGGTTTCCAACTCAATGATAGACACAAGGCTAAGTTAGACGAAATTTGTGCTATTTCAGGTGGTAAGTATACCGTTACAGACGACGAAGACGCTATTATTGGCGCTGACTTCCTCTACACCGATGTCTGGTATGGCCTCTATGAGGCTGAACTTTCTGAAGAAGAGCGCCTGAAGATTTTCTATCCTAAATATCAGGTTGATGCAGCCATGATGAAAAAAGCTGGTCCAAACTGTCAATTCATGCACTGCCTGCCGGCTACCCGAGGAGAGGAAGTCACCGATGAGGTCATGGACGGTCTAAACTCTATTTGCTTCGACGAAGCCGAAAATCGACTAACGTCAATTCGTGGCATTCTCGTTTATCTTCTGAGAGATTATGACGATAAAAACCCTTATGATTTGGACAAACAAGCTCAAGCCAAAAGCGAACTTGAACGCTTCTTAAAGGCTTGATTGGGGGTAGAAGGAAGGGTGATCATTGCCTATCCTTCCTTCTCTTTTCCCCTATTTTTGGAAGGACTAGAACTATGGAAAGCAAGAAAAAATTTAGCTTATTTAGTGCCGTCTTATCTGTTATTTGTGTCGTATTTGTAGCTGAGGCGGCTGCCCCTGTTGCCGCCATCGGAAACTCCCAATTCTTCTGGTGGATTTTCCTCTTAATCGCTTTCTTACTGCCTTACGGATTGATTTCATCAGAACTTGGCACAACCTATATCGGTGAAGGAGGAATCTACGACTGGGTGACCAAGGCCTTTGGCCATAAGTGGGGCTCTCGAGTATCTTGGTACTATTGGATTAATTTCCCACTTTGGTTGGCCTCACTAGCCGTTATGACCCCAACTTTAATTGAAACCATGACGGGCTACCACTTCTCCACCTTGGCTAGCATCATTACTGAGCTGATTTTCATCTGGATTATCGTTTGGATTAGTTTTTATCCGGTTAGTGATAGTATCTGGATTCTCAATGGGGCTGCTGTGATTAAGATGATTTTGGCCCTCCTTGTTGGTGGTCTAGGGGTCTATGTTGCTCTGACCAAGGGAATGGCCAACAAGATGACCTTGTCCTCCTTGTTGCCTAGCTTCGATCTTAACAGCCTCTCATTTATCTCTGTTATCATCTTTAACCTTTTGGGATTTGAAGTCATCTGTACCTTCGCTGAGGGTATGGAAAAACCTAAGAAACAAATTCCTCAGGCTATTATCGTTGGTGGCTTGGTTATCGCTGCCATCTACATCTTCTCCGCTTTTGGTATCGGCGTTGCTGTTCCCACCAAGGAAATTTCAACTAGTAGTGGTATGATTGACAGCTTTAAGCTCTTGACAAATTCAAGTGGAGGCTGGTTCATTATTTCCATGGCCTTCCTCTTCTTGCTGACCCTCTTTGGTAATATGCTGTCTTGGTCCCTCGGGGTCAACAATACGGCCTGCTATGCGGCCGAAAATGGGGATATGCCAAAAGTCTTTGCCAAACGTAATCAAAAGAATCAGATGCCCATTGGCTCTGCCATTATGAATGGGGTTGTAGCCAGTCTAGTTGTCGTTATTGCTCCTTTTCTTCCTAACCAAGACTTGTTCTGGGCATTCTTCTCTCTCAATCTGGTTATGTTCTTACTCTCTTATGTTCCTGTCTTTCCAGCCTTTTACAGGCTTAGAAAAATTGACCCAGACACGCCCCGGCCCTTCAAGGTTGGTGGTAAAGATAATTTCCTAAAGCTTTTAGTCCTATTACCAATGGTCATTATCCTGATTTCTCTAGTTTTCACCGCCCTACCCCTATCTGCCCAGGAATTAACTGGCAAGCTTCCGATTACTATCGGTTCTATTATCTGTATTGCTATCGGCGAGGGAATTATTCTAGTTAAAAAAAAAATTAAGAAGTAGTTAGTTTTGAATATGAGTAGTCGAAAGGAGAATATTATGGCAAAACGTATTGAAAATAGCACACCCAAGCAAGATGGCTTTCGTATGCCAGCTGAATTCGAACCACAAAAACAAATCTGGATGGTCTGGCCAGAGCGACCCGACAACTGGCGGTGGGGAGCTAAGCCTGCTCAAAAATCCTTCGTCAATGTCGCCACGGCTATCAGTCAATTTGAACCAGTTACCATGTGTGTCAATCCTAGCCAATATCAAAATGCTAGAGCTCAACTTCCCAGTCAAATCAGGGTTGTTGAAATGGCTAGCGATGACTCTTGGGTAAGAGATTCTGGACCTACTTTTGTCGTTAATGACCAAGGTCAAATTCGAGCAAACGACTGGACCTTCAACGCTTGGGGTGGCCTAGTAGATGGTCTCTATTTCCCTTGGGACAAGGACGACCAAGTGGCTCAAAAAATTTGCGAGATTGAAGGTGTGGATTCCTATCGAACTAATGGTTTCGTGCTAGAGGGTGGCTCCATTACCGTTGATGGCCAAGGAACCCTCATCACAACAGAAATGTGCCTACTCAGTCCTGGTCGTAATCCAGATATGACCAAGGAAGAAATTGAAGATAAATTGAAAGAACACCTCAACCTAGAAAAGATTATCTGGGTCAAGGACGGGATTGACCCTTACGAAACCAATGGCCACATTGATGATGTCGCTTGCTTTATCCGTCCTGGTGAAGTGGCTTGTATTTACACCGAGGATAAAACTCACCCCTTCTATAAGGAGGCTCAGGCAGCCTATGCCACCCTCAGTCAGGCAAGAGATGCCAAGGGTAGGAAATTAAAAATCCACAAGCTCTGTGTCACCAAAGAACCCTGCTACCTTAAGGATGCTGATACCATTGACTTGGTCGAAGGAACTCTGCCACGTGAAGAAGGCGAAATTTCTATAGCCTCCTATATGAACTTTCTCATTGTCAACGGTGGTATTATCCTGCCTCAGTACGGCGACGCTAACGACGACTTGGCCATTCAGCAAGTTCAGGCTATGTTTCCAGACTATAAGGTTGTTGGGGTCAGGACCGAAGAGGTTGCCTATGGCGGAGGAAATATCCACTGTATCACCCAGCAGGAACCCGCTGTCTGATTCTTACAAGTCACTATTTATCAAAAGTTCAAATGGGGGAGAAAGGCTATGAAAAGAAAAAAAGCTGTCATTGCTCTGGGCGGTAATGCCATCCTAAGGGATGATGCCTCGGCACTTGGACAACAAAAGGCAATAGCTAGCTCTGCGGAATACCTTGCCGACCTCATTGAGGAGGGCTATGAGCTGGTCATAACCCATGGTAACGGCCCTCAGGTGGGCAACTTACTCTTGCAACAGATAGTGGCAAACTCTAAAAATAACCCTGCCATGCCTTTGGATACCTGTGGGGCCATGACCGAAGGGGCAATTGGCTATTGGTTGCAAAATGCCTTGGACAACGTATTAGATCGCAGAGAAATCAACAAGAAGGTAGCCGCTTTAGTCACACAGGTTGAGGTCTCTGCCAAAGATCCTGCCTTTACCAATCCTAGTAAGCCTATCGGCCCCTTTCTATCAGAAACCGAGGCCCAGGAAGAAGCCCTACGAAGTGGAGCCACTTTTAAAGAGGATGCTGGACGAGGATGGCGCAAGGTGGTTCCGTCTCCTCTACCCATCTCTATTCGGGAGAGTTCGATTATTGAAGAACTCTTAGAGGAGGGAGTCGTTACTATTGCAGCTGGTGGTGGTGGCGTCCCTGTTGTCCGCAATAATGAAGGAGATTTACAAGGAATTGAGGCTGTCATTGATAAGGATTTTGCCAGCCAGACCTTGGCTGACCTCATTGATGCCGATTTACTGATTATTTTAACGGGGGTTGATTACGTTTATATCAATTATAATAAGCCTAATCAGACCCAACTAAAAGACGTAACAACTAATGAATTGATGACTTACATTGATCAGGGACAATTCGCCGCTGGCAGTATGTTGCCCAAAGTTTCTTCTGCCATCCTTTTCGCAGAAAACAATCCCAAACGTAAGGCCGTTATTACTTCCTTAAATCATTTGAACTCTGCCATCCACCAAGGAGAAGGGACCTGGATTAGCAAAGAGAAGCTAAATTAATCAAACAGAGGTGGTAGGAACAATTAGGTTCGCTCCCATCAGCCACTTGACGAAGTCATATTTTTAGGATAGAATAGTCTTCGTTATTAGGCGGTATAGCCAAGTGGTAAGGCACGGCTCTGCAAAAGCTTGATCGTCGGTTCAAATCCGTCTACCGCCTCTCTGGAAGCACCCAGACGCTTGTTTTGGGTGTTTCATTTTTGGATTTTTCGCCTTAAATTTTACTAAATTTTTTGGAGGAAAGACTTGTTTTTCGATTGTTCCTCTGCTATAATACAGCTTAAAGGACGGTTATGATTATGAAAAAATTAACAGTTTTGACATTATTAGCCACTCTAGCGACTATATTAGCTGTCATTATCAATCCCAATCGGGCGAAAATGACCGTTTTAGGGATGACTTCTCAACCATCCAGCTCGCAAACCCTTGAAACTTCTGCTTCAAGCGAATCGCAAGTGGCCAGCACTCCCTTGACCACAGCCATTGTGACAGCGAGTCCGGGACAATACACCACTAAAGATGGTACCAAGGTAGAGGTCGCCGAAAATGGTAGCTTCAAGGCCACCTATTCAGACGGTAGCACGCTGGTAACCTATACAGACAATACCTATTCCTATAAGGGAAAGAATGGTGCTGAAGCTAGGACCTATAGCGATGAGACCTACTTCATTACGACAGCAACAGGTTCTTCCTTAACGACCTATGAAAACGGTAGCTACCAAGTCAATCTTTCTGATGGCAGTCACTACGATGCTTCTAACTCAAGTGACCTTGCTAGCCTGCAAAGTCAGTATAAGCTTCCTCGAATTGACAGCTACAACAAAATGGTAAAAGATATCGTTGATGAACTTAATCAATAATCCCTATTTCAAATAGACAAGGCTCAGCTAGGTGGCTGAGCCTTTTTCTAGGCACCATTTTCTGATAGAGAAGCACTTCTATGTTTCACAGACAGTCTTTCAATGCGAATTTGTATTGGGCCAGCTTCAGGGGGTGATTGCCTCTAGGATAGCACTAATTAGTGTTATTCTTCAAAAAAAGAAGAAGTCCTGCTAGACTGAACCTCTTCTCGGAGATTATGAAATCATACGACAGTCTGCGATACCTAGTGAGCTTAGACTGACGGATCCTGGCGTAGCGGAGTCTCGCCAGGGAAAGTTTATATCCTTAATCACAAAAAGAAGAGGCCCAGCTTTACCGGACCTCTTCTCGGAGATTATGAAAAAGAAAAGTTTATTTAGGATTGACTATAGTATAGCGGAGCTCACTTAATCTCAACTTAAGCAGTTGAGGTCAATTACCAAATAATCACGCGATCTTCTGGTGCTCGCCACATACCATCGCCTTCTTTGACCGCAAAGGTGGCAAAGAATTCATCAAAGTTAGCGACTTGGACATTGGTGCGGAGCTTGCCAGGGGCATGCACGTCAATGGAAATCAGGAGTTGCAGGTATTCCTCACGGGCCTTCATCCGCCAAATGGTGGCAAAGTTGATAAAGTAGTCCTCAGCTGAGAAGTCAGCATCCTTCTTAGCTGCCTCTAAGGCACAGGCCAGGCCACCTAGGTCTGCAACATTTTCCGAGACGGTCAGCTTACCGTTAATTTTACCGCCTGCAAAATCTAGGCCATCAAATTGTTGAACCACCTTATCGGTGCGCTCTCGGAAGGCGGCATAGTCAGCTTCGGTCCACCAATTTTTCAGGCTACCATTTTCATCAAAGGAAGCCCCATTGGTGTCAAAAGCATGGGAAATTTCATGGGCAATAACGGCCCCGATACCGCCATAGTTGGCTGAGGAAGACTGTTCCAACGAATAAAATGGCGCCTGGAGAATAGCTGCAGGGAAGACAATCTGGTTTTGTTGGGGATCATAGTAAGCATTGACCATATGGGCAGGCATATGCCACTCGCTGCGGTCAACCGGTTGGTTCCACTTGCTCCAGGCATGGGCAATAGAGATTTGCGCTAGCTTTTGGGCATTTTCAACCAAAGACCGGTTCTCATCAATAACCTTCTTCTGGTAGGTCTCTGGTAATTTCTCAGGATAACCAATATGAGGGGTGATGGCATTGAGTTTGGTGATGGCCTTGTCAATCGTCGCCTTTTGTAGCCAATCATTCTTAGCTAGGCGCTCCTTGTAGACCTCAATCATGGTGGCTACCTTGGCCTCAACATCCTTCTTGGCTTCTGGAGAGAATTTTTGGCCTGCATACCAAAGGCCTATGGCTTGATTGTAAGGGCCTTGAGCTAAGTAATAAGCGGCCTTCTTTTTATCCATAGCCTGTGGAGTACCTGAGAGGGCACGACCAAAGGCTCCTGACATGACCCGAATTTCATCCGTTAAATAGGAATTATAGGAGAAGGCTGCCGAACGCACTAGGACAGCCTTAAGGGCTGGCCAGTTAGTCTGACTGTAGTAATCCTTGGCAAAGTCGGTCCAGAAACGCTCCTCAGGGACAATAACCTGATCAGGAACCTGACCCAGAATATCCTTGAAAATATCGTCCAAAGGTAATTCTGGAACCAACTTAGTGAAATCACTCCAAGCGTATGGATGGTAGAGCTTGGCATACTCAGAAGATTCCTCATTGGAGAGGACATACTTGGCCAATTGGGCATCCAAGTCTAATATTTTATCCAGCAGGTCGCTGATTTCTTGCTCTGAAAAACCAAATTTAGGCAGGAGGTCTTCTTGACACTTACGCCAAAGGGCTAGAAGCTCCTTGCCCTTTTCATTATCTGGGGCATAGTAGGTTGTATCTGGCAGGATGGTGCTAGGTGCCTGAGCCCAGAGGACATTGGTCCTAGCGTCCATAAAGTCAGGGGAAACACCAAAAGGTAAGAGGTTAGGCTTGCCTAGCATTTCTAGCTTGCCAGCTTCTTTAGCGAATTGCGCAAAAGAGCTATAAGCCTGATATTCCTTAATCAGGGCTTGGACAGGAGTCACGCCCAGCTCGTCACGCTTATCATAGTCAGCTACCAATCTGTGGAACTTGACAAAGTTGGCTAAGACTTGGTCCTCGGGGAGATTTTTCCCCGCCAACCAGTCATCAGTGGTGGCCAACATCAGTTCCTCAATTTCATCGGATAGGTCAGAAAAACCACCCGTGCGGGGCTTGTCATCAGGAATCACCGCAGTTTTCTCCCATTCCCCATTAACAGCTTCAAAAAAATCATCTTGCAAACGAACCATAGTCTGCTCCTCTCTTTTATTTTTCGGGCACCTCTAAATTCCTCACACTTTCGGCTTCTCAAATGCTGTCAAGTCGGCCTTGGAAATTTTGAAGACGAGTTTTTTTAGAGGTAGCCTTTCCTAGATTCTATTCTAACTATTATTTTACAACGCCTCCATTGTATCAAAAAACGGCCCCAAGAGCTGATATTCGCATTTATGAAATTCTTTGCTTTCTTCTCGCCTATATGAATTTTTTTTGCGTTTTACTTGGACTTGGGTCGAGACCAAATAATAGAAGTGAAAACATAAGGCAGGACTCAATGCTTAGGGGAGCTATTGGCTAGCAAGAGAGACTTAGGTGATTAGTTACCTTATTTAGTTGGATACTTATTTAGAATTATTATAAATAGATAATTCTTGCTTCTTCTTTCCAGCATTAGGAATTTTATCTAATCTAATTCTAATCCACCAAAATAGCCAAGGTTTGATAGGGTTCTAGGGTCAGAGTCTTGGTCAGTTTGACTTCTGGATAGTTGCTGATGAGGATGCGACCCTGGAGATAATCGTCTGGCAGGTCCAGGCTAGTAGGCTGGGCAAAGAAATTATTGAGGACCAGAAGCTTCTGTTGGCCTAGCTGGCGTTCAAAGGCATAGACTTGGGTATGGTCCTGATAGGCTGGCTTGTAGTCCCCTTCTGAAATAAGGGCTAGTTCCTTACGCAGGGCGATTAATTTTTGATAGAAGGGGAAAATTTTCCCTGTCTTTTCCTTTTGAACATTGATAGACTGGTAGGTTTTGCCGACCTTGAGCCAGGGTTGGGCTGAGGAAAAGCCAGCATTAGGACTGGCATCCCACTGCATAGGCGTGCGAGCATTGTCACGCGATTTGGCCTTGATAATAGCAAAGGCCTCTTGGTCAGTTTTGCCCCGGCTTAGGATTTCCTGGTAGGCATTGAGACTTTCAACATCGACGTAGTCAGACATGGACTGGTAGTCGGGATCCAGCATGCCGATTTCCTCTCCCATATAGATATAGGGGGTGCCCCGTGAGAGATGGATAGAGGCTGCCAGCATAGTGGCCCCTTCATTGCGGAAGTTCTTGACATCAACAAAGCGATTGAGAGCCCGCGGTTGATCATGGTTGTTCCAGAAAAGGGCATTCCAACCGCCCCCTTGGCTCATCTTCTCTCCCCAGATGTGGAAAAGCTTTTTGAGCTGGTCAAAGTCAAAGTCGGCTAGGGTCCATTTTTGCCCATCCTCATAGTCCACCTTGAGGTGATGGAAATTGAAGGTCATGGACAATTCATGGCGATCTTGGCCCGAGTAGAGCAGGCAATTTTCAATAGTGGTGGAGCTCATTTCTCCAACTGTCATGGCATCTGGGTCCTGACCGAAACTAGCCTGATTGAGCATTTGCAGGTAGTCATGGACGATAGGCTTGTCGGTATAGGCTGGCTTGCCATCATTGACAGGGCAATCTTCTAGGACTTGGTCCTTGCCAATCAGGTTGATGACATCAAAGCGAAAGCCCTTGACCCCTTTGTCACGCCAGAAATTGACCACCTGAAAGAGTTCCTCCCGAACATGGGGGTTGCGCCAGTTGAGGTCGGCCTGGGTCTTATCAAAGAGGTGGAGGTAGTATTTTCCAGTAGTACCAAAAGGAGCCCAAGCGGAGCCACCAAACTTAGAAATCCAGTCGGTCGGCTGCTCCCTCAGAATAAAGAAGTCTTGGTAGTATGGGTCTCCAGCTAGGGCCTTTTGAAACCAAGGATGCTCGGTCGAGCAGTGGTTGAGCACCATGTCCAACATGAGGCCGATGCCATAGGACTTAGCCTTTTCCACTAATTCCTCAAAATCAGCCATGCTTCCAAAGAGAGGATTGACCGCCTTGTAGTCGGAAATATCATAGCCATTATCGCGCTGGGGGCTGGGATAGAAGGGATTGAGCCAAATCATGTCAATTCCCAATTCTGCTAGATAGGGAAGCTTTTCAATAATTCCCCTCAAATCGCCGATACCATTTCCCGTGGTGTCCTTGTAGGACTTGGGGTAAATCTGATAGACGACAGCTTTTTTATCAAATGTCATGTCTTCATCTCCTATAAATTTGTCAGTTATACTCAATAAAAATCAAAAATAGCCGAGGCAACGAACTGCAGGCAGTACTTGGGTACGGCAAAGTGAGTTAACGATGGATAGTTTTAATTTTTGAAGAGTATTTGCTTTCTGGGTTGGCTAAGAAGTATAAGCTTGAGCCCTAGGGGCGAGCAGGTAAGCTTGAGCCCTTGCCTGCCATTAAAATGAGGTTGAGGCAACAGGGCTCCCAACCTCGTATTTTTCTCTTTTATTAGAGCTTACTAGCGACCAGAATTTCATCACCTAGCTTGACCTCACGGGGCAGATTGCCCTTGATATCCGTTTGGAAATCATTCTGATTGGTGACGATGACTGGCGTCGTGACAGGGTAGCCAGCCTTCTTGATGGCATCCATATCAAAGCTAATTAGCTTTTGACCCTGCTTGACATGGTCACCTTGTTGGACGTGGGCCGTAAAGCCTTGACCTTCCAGATTAACCGTGTCCATCCCAATATGAATCAACATTTCTAGCCCCTGTTCGGTTACTAGGCCGATGGCATGCTTGGTCGGGAAGAGTACGGAAACGGTTCCCTCAACTGGGGCAAAGAGTTCACCTTGACTAGGCTCGATGACAAGGCCTTGTCCCATGACCCCTTGAGCAAAGACGGGGTCTGGTGATTGGGACAGGTCCTGAACTTGACCAGCTAGGGGACTCTTGATAGAAATCAGGGTACCAGCTGGTGCACTTGTAGCTTCCTTGACTTGGGCAAGAGCCTCTACTTGAGGAGCCTTAACAGTTGCATCTTCGGTCTTGGTAAAGAGACCCATGCGACGAAAGACTACTGTAAGGGCAAAAGGTAGCACAATGGCTACTACCATCAAGAAGGCGAAGATAATCATGTACTTAGCCTGGATAGAGAGGATACCTGGTAGACCCCCGATACCAATGGCATTGGCTGTCACATTGAAGCTGGTACAAAGCAGGCCTGCGATAGAAGAACCAATCATTCCTGCGATAAATGGGTAGATGTATTTGAGGTTGACCCCGAAGAGGGCTGGCTCAGTAACTCCGAGATAGGCCGAAATGGCTGCAGGCAGGGCAATTTGCGCTTCTTTTTCATCGTGGCGGTTCATCCAGTAGTAGGCCAAAACGCCCGAACCTTGGGCAATATTAGAGAGGGCAATCATAGGCCAAAGACCAGTCCCACCAGCATCGGCTACCAGCTGGGTATCAATGGCATTGGTCATATGATGGAGACCTGTAATTACCAAAGGTGCATAGAGGGCACCAAAGATGGCACCGAAGAGCCATTTGACTGGGCCTGTCAATCCAGCCAGAACGACATAGGAAATGCCCCTACCAATGGTCCAACCAACTGGTCCTAAGACTGTGTGGGCCAAAATCAAGGCCGGAATCAGGGACAAGAAGGGGACGAAAATCATGGAAACGACTTCCGGAATATGTTTTCGCCAGAAGCGCTCCAGATAAGACAGGGAGAGACCAGCTAGAAGGGCTGGCAAGACTTGAGCTTGATAGCCGACCTTTTCAACCGTGAAGAAGCCAAAGTTCCAGGTCCACTTAGCTGCAATTTCAGCCGCTGACGTGGAGGCAAAGTTATAGGCATTGAGCAATTGATTGGGGGAAATCAAACAGATCCCCAAGACAATTCCCAAAATCTGGCTGGTCCCCATCTTGCGGCTGACTGACCAGGTAATACCAACGGGTAGGTATTGGAAGATAGCTTCACCTGGCAACCAGAGGAAGTCATCAACCCCATGCCAAAAGACCGACACATCAACAATGGTCTTACCATTGAGGGCTGACCATTGGACCCCTTCCAAGATATTGCGGAAGCCTAAAATCAGACCACCGACGATGATGGCTGGTAGAATGGGTGTAAAGATTTCCGCCAGCATGGATAGGGAGCGTTGCAACCAGTTCTGGTTCTTTTGGGCTGTAGATTTGGCAGCCTCTTTTGAAACGCCTTCAATTCCCGAAACGGCGGTGAAATCATTGTAGAAGACCGGGACATCATTACCGATGATGGCTTGGAATTGTCCAGCATTGGTAAAGGTTCCCTTAACGGCTGGAATAGCCTCCAGACGCTCGACATCGGCCTTGCTGTCATCGTTTAAGACGAAACGCATCCGAGTGGCACAGTGGGTGACCGCAGCGATATTTTCTTTACCACCAACGGCCTCCAGCATTTCTTGGGCATCTTTTTCAAATTTTCCCATAGTTAGAAAGTTCCTTTCTTCTTAAAGTTGGCAGGCTCCTTGTGGGACTAATGGCCTTGAGGGACTGCCATCTTGTACTTAATTGTGGAAGGCTTTCCTTGCAGAAAGAGGAAAGGTTAGGAATTTAGAAAACTGTCTGGAAAAATCAGGATTTTTCACGAACTCCTAAAACCATAACCTTTTCGCCCTCTGGTATCTGAGCCTTTTGTGTACGCTTTCATTTTAAGGCAACTGTCCTCCAAAGGCAACTTGTCTGGAAAAATTCTTTGATTTTTAAGAGATTTTTCTCAACTTGTATGCTAAACTGAAAACAAGTTATACTCAATGAAAATCGAAAGAACCAAGGCAAGGAGCAAAGCTATCAGCCACTTTAGTGGCTTGATAGCTTACGGCAATCTCTATAGCGATTGCCTAGCTCCCTTACTAACCTCACAAAGTTGGTGAAATCGACCAACTTTGCTCCGCATCGCACGAACTGAAGGTAGCTCAAAAGGTCTCCCAGACCTTTTGAGGTTGGAAATGCAGAAAGCTTTGCTTTCCTCAGTAAGTACAGCAAAGTGAGTTAACGACGCGACATGGAGTAAAAACTGTCAATATTACAGTTTTTATGAAATTAGTCAGGGATATAGAAAACTACAATCGTAGTTTTCGTAGTCACTCTAATGAGAAATCATAGAGTGACTTTATCCGTGGGAAAATTTTGATTTTCGAAGAGTATTAGAAAAGAGAGGACACCATGAAGAAGTACCAAGCCATCTATAAAGACTTAGAGAATAAGATTAATCAGGGGGACTATCCTGCTGAGAGTCCCCTGCCCAGTGAACAGGAACTCACCAAGCAGTACGGGGTTAGTCGCGATACCATCCGCAGGGCTCTTGGTCTCCTGGAAAAGGCCAAGCTTATTCATAAAAGCCAGGGTAGGGTTAGCCTAGTTCGCAGGCAAGAGCACTTCAACTTCCCCGTATCCAACCTAACCAGCTACCAGGAATTGGTGAGTCAACTGGGAATGAATTCTAAGACTAGGGTCCTCTCCCTCCACCGCCTGCTAGTGGATGCCCCCCTAGCCCAGCTGACTGGATTCCAGAAGGGCCAACAAGTCTGGCGAATCCAACGTCAACGCATTGTTGATGGGAGCGCTTGTGTCCTAGATACTGACTATCTCCTGTGCGACTTTGTTAGGACCATCAGTCGAGACATTGCCCAGCAGTCCATTTACGACTACCTGGAAGGCGAGTTAGGATTGGCTATTGCCTACGCGCAAAAGGAAATTACCATTGAAGCTATCAGGGAGACTGATAAGGTTTGGCTGGATATTGGCAATGAGCACCACGTCGTCTCGGTCAAGTCCAAGGTCTACCTGGCCAACCAGGCCCAGTTCCAATTTACCGAAAGTCGCCATGTACTGGAGAGGTTCCACTTTGTGGATTATGCTAGACGAAAGAAGGGCTAGACCGCTTTCCAGTTGCTTAGTATTCAAGCCATGGCCAGGCTGTTGGGCTGGTTTTAGTTTAACTAAAAAAGTTAGAAATAAATCACATTTTTTCTTGTCTTCTGTTTGGGGATGTGATATATTTATAATGCAAAGGTGAGGTATTTCTAACAAGCCTCCAGCAAATTCAACTCATTTTTAGAAAGTAGGTGGCAAGATGCGTAAAACTAGTAATTATAAATGGGCCGTTATTCTCCCTGGGCTCATGACAGCTGTCGGTATCATCGTTTGGGTCTTTTCTAGCTATGGTTTTGACCGCCCACTCCCTTATTTTACCAGCCTTGCTGTTATCATCGGAGTTTCATTAGGATTCTGGGGGCTGAGCTATCAGTTGAGAAAGGATAAAAAGACTAACGACTAACCGTGTTTAAAAATTATAAATGGACTCTCTGGATTTGGGGTCCCACCCTATTTCTGCTCTGGCTTTTGACACCAGCCAGTCATCCAGCTTGGATTAAGAATCTTGTCTTTCTGCTTATTGCTCTCTTTGAGGCACTAGTCTTTGGATTACTGTCTAAGATTAAGATTGTCAGCAAGAAAGAGCGGAACTTCGGACTAACAGAAAAAATTTATCTGACCACCCTCTTTTTCGCCATGGCTATCTATTGTCTGGGAATTGAGATTTTAACGCCAGATAGTCAGCCAGCTTGGATAAAGCCACTCTTTCTAGGTAGCGCCTTTATCCTGCTCTTAGCACTAGGAATCTATTTCTGCTTCAAGAAAACTACAGAGGAAGCCGATGAACGTTTCTATCAGGACCTAGCCAAGGCCTCTGGCTTGTGCTTATCCTTGGTACTAGGCTCTCTCTTAGCCTTAGCCATCATCACTAACTGGTTCCCATTTTCTCTGACACCAGGGGCCCTGTTCATCTACATTGGAGCGGTGTTGACTCTCTTTGCAGTCTGCTTTTTGATTTTTGAAAAGGGTGGGTGAGTGTGGCTAAAAGTAAGATCAAAGTTATTACTAACTTAAAAGAAATTCGTGAAAAAGGGGGACTAACCCAGCAGGAACTAGCAGAGGCCGTTGGCGTTCGTCGAGAAACCATTCTCCACCTAGAAAATAATCGCTATAATCCATCGCTAGAGTTGGCTCTCAAGATTGCCCAGGTCTTTGACAAGTCCGTTGAAGAAATTTTCCGTCTTAATGAGGGGGAATCGTCATGAAAAATCAAGTGTGTGCTTACTGTGGAGGCGACCAATTTGTCGTCAAACAACAAGTGAAAGGTTACGCTGGTTTAGTAAATGAAGACGCTAAGTTCTTTACTGGAGGCTTGGCTCTCTACCACGAAATCTGCAAAAATGGTGGCACGGTTGGCAGAAGTTTTGTCAAAGATGTTGAAAAATTGTAAAAGAGAGCGGGACAGAAATCAGTAATTTGTCAAATTGATTTCGTTGTCCCGCCTCCGCACAGTTGATTAGGATGGCCGCTATCACTTGCTTAGCAAGGGATAAGGACTTCCAATCAACCACTGCGTCAAGATATTTGATCGTGAAAAAGTAAGGAGTTAAGGGCTTTTGTCCTTAACTCCTTTTGCGCCTTTGTTTGGCTTACTTTCTGACTAAACAGAGTTTGATAGGGGGTAAACTTTTCTTTTTCTTTGCCTAATCCACCGACTTGAGGGCTTCTAGCATATCAACGGTTTTTAGGCGACGATAGACGACCCAGCCTAGGGCCAGAAGGATTCCTGTCACCACAAGGATAGGAACTAGGTAGACATGGAAATCCATTTCCTGCGAGTAAACACGGTCTTGACTCATCATGTTAATGATGAAGGCGTGAAGATAATAGCCACCAAACAGCCCCAAAGCCATACCAACCAGAGATAGGAGAATCGTTTCTCGGTAGATATAGAGCATGACCTCCCAGCTATGGAAGCCCAAGACCTTGATAGTTGAGAGTTCACGTATCCGCTCGGCTACATTGATATTGGTTAGGTTATAGAGGATAACAATTCCTAGGGCAATAGAAACCACAACGAGGACGCTCATGGAAGCATTAAGGCCACCGATTGCTGTATTGACCATGTTAATCATAGAGGAGTTTTGCGTCAACCCTGCCACGCCCGTCATCTTCAACAAATGAGCAGACTGCTTGGAAATATTAGACTGACTAGCATTTTTCAGCCGAACCAAGTCACTATTGTGATCTGGCTTATGACCGAAGACCTGCTCGTAATAGCTATCCTTCATAAAGATATAGTGACCAGCATTCATCTGGACGATAGCCACGACCTTGATGGTTCGCTTTTTGCCATCCTGGTCCTTAATCTTAATAGTGTCTCCTGGCTTAACCTTATAAAATTCGGCTAATTTTTGGGTGATGATGGCTCCCTTTTTAGCTAGCCTCAAGGATTGGTTCGTTTTCACATCTAAGAGGTGGATGAACTTGCCAAAATCACTTGACTGACTGGTCATTAAAGTGATGGTCTTCTTTTCATCCTGGCCCTTAATTTTTTCATCAATAGATTCGCTGTGGATGCTCTGATAACTAGCGACTTGGTTGGATTTCATGTAGCTGTCGACCTTGGCTCCTTGGTCCTTATCCGCTTGGGAGTTTCGGATAAGCAACATATGGTAGGGAGTCAATCGACCAAACTGATGATCCACCAGCTTTCCTAGGGAGGATTGAAGCCCCAGACCAGCAAAGAGCAGGGCAAGAGAGCCCGCAACACCAAAGACAGTCATGGCCATTCTTTGCTTATAGCGAAAGATATTTCGCATCGTCACCTTCTGGGTGAAACTGAGATGCCGCCAGATAAAGCCTAGTCTTTCCAGCAAAATTTTAGAACCTGCAACTGGGGGCTTGGGAAGAAGGAGCTGAGCCGGTTTCTCACTCAGTTCTCGTCTAGCAACTAAAAAGGCTGGTAGAACGGCACTGATAAAGGCCAGACCAAAGGCTAAGAGCGTATAGGACCAGTAGAAATAAAAGTGAATCTTCTTGATAACCGTCAACTTAAGGGCATTCTTCACAATGATTGCAGGCAGATAGTAATGGCCACCTAAGATACCCAAGACGGTCCCTAGCAGGCTTGCTACTAAACCATAGATGACGAATTTTTTTATGACATCATGGTTGGAATAGCCCAAGGCCTTGAGGAGACCTGAGTTGGTTCGCTCCTCGTTGACAAAGCGGGTCATGGTTGTAAAGGTCACCAGGGCCGCTACTAAGTAGAGCACAACAGGGAAAATATTGCCAATTTGATTGACATTACGACTGATATCTCGATAGGTCTGATAACCTTCCCCACCAGGTAGGGTCGTCCGACTGTAAGTTTGATAGGTCGGCCTTTCTAGCTTATCTAATTTGGTCTGAGCATCCTTGATACTAGCCTGGTTCTGGGCTAACTTAACCTTGCCTTGGGCTAGGCTTGCTTGAGCTGCTACCAATTGTGGACCGCTCAGATAGGGGAGGAGCTTTTCTTCTTGATCGAGTGCTGCCTGGGATTGATTGAGCTTGGCTTGCGCCTGGTTGATGCTGGCCTGCTTATCTTTCTTAATCTCTTCCAGACGCTTGGTACCATTATCAGCCAGGACCTGATCCAAGTCCTCCTGCTTCTTTTCCAATCCTCTGATATAGGTAGTGGAGAAGGGATTGAGATTTTTCAAGTCATCGTAGCGCAGGCGGGCTATGCTATATACAGGACTAGAAAAGCTATCAGGAAGCGTCACAGCGTAACCAGTCAGATTACCATCACCTGCCGTAGAGGAACCTAGGTTTTTAAAGGACCAAATTTCAGAAGATTTGACGAAACCAACAATCTTATAAGTGGTTACCCGCAAAATACCATTTGACTTTTGCTTAAAGTTGATGGTATCGCCAAGCTTATAGTCCTTTTTCAAGGTTTCAGATAGAGCGATTTGATGACTTTTCCTTGGTAAATGGCCAGACACCAGTTGGTATTGAGACAAGGTTTTTGTTTTAGAGAAAATGCGAACGGCGTCATCCTTGTCCTTGGTGGTGACATCTGTCATATAGGCGAATTCTACAGTAGCCCCTTTGGTTTGTTTTAATTCGTCTTGGTCTGCCTTACTCAGACCGCTACTGGCAATAACCGACAGGTCCATGGTTTTATGGTCACTCAAGTAGTCAATGGCTGTTTTTTGCATATCGGGACTGGCTACCTTAAGCCCTATGAGGGCGAAGGCCCCCAAAAACATAAGGATAGTGATTGACAGAAAACGCCCCAAAGAACCCGTAAAGGATTTGAAAATGTCTTTCCAATAGATTTTCTTCTTCATGGCTTCCTCCTAGTATTCCAGACTAGCAATATCTTGAGGCTGGTCGTTGAGATCAACAGACTTAACCTTGGCATCATGCATCTGGATGACTCGGTCGGCAATGGGTGCCAGAGCAGCATTATGGGTGACAATAATCACGGTTGCCCCCTGCTTACGTGACATATCCTGCAAGATTTGTAAAACCTGTTTCCCTGTATGGTAGTCCAGCGCTCCCGTTGGCTCATCGCAGAGGAGAATCTTGGGATTCTTAGCAACAGCACGGGCAATAGCTACCCGTTGTTGCTCACCGCCTGACAGTTGGGCTGGGAAATTATCCAGACGGTCAGCTAAACCGACATCTTCCAGAGTCCGTTTTGCATCGCGAGCATCCTTGACAATTTCAGAGGCCAACTCGACATTTTCTTTGGCTGTCAGATTGGGGACCAAATTATAAAACTGAAAAACAAAACCAACATCATTGCGACGATAATCGGTCAGCTGTTTGGAGTTAAAATCAGCGATGTTGGTGCCATCAATAAGAACCCGACCTCCATCATTGCTGTCCATCCCTCCGAGAATATTAAGGACCGTTGACTTACCAGCCCCCGAAGCTCCTAATATGATAACCAGTTCCCCTTTTTCAATAGCAAAGCTGACATCATTATTGGCGATAATTTCCGTGTCACCCATTTGATAGCGTTTATAAGAATGTTTCATTTCAATATAGGACATGATTTTTCTCCTTACCTCTAGCTTTCCCATTCATTATAAGAGATTTAGCCCACTAGAAAAAGCTCAAAATGTTTACAGGCTGTCAAGCCATTCTAGGCCGAACATACCCTATCAACTATCTTTTCCAGGCTGGCATTGGCATTCTAGGCCGAACATACCCTATCAACCATCTTTTCCAGGCTGGCATTGGCATTCATTTGACAGCCTGTCAATTTTTTTATAAGCTGAGGCTAAAAGGAGGTTACTATGGTCCAAGGAAGTCGTGAAGCGATTGTTAATGCCGTCTTTCGGATTGCCAGAAAAAATCCTAATCAGAGGGAGATTACTATGGCTGAAATCGCTAAGGAAGCTAGCATTTCTCGGCAAGCCATCTATCAGAAGCATTTTTCTAATGTTGAGGAAATTTTTGACTATATCCATAGAAGTATGACTGATGAGGTTTTTGAGGTTTTTAAAACTAGCATTACCAATCCCAAAAACCACTCTATCTATGAAGCTGTGGCTAAGGATATTATCCCCTTGGTTTATCAGAAACGCGATCACGCTTACGTTTTTCACCACACTTCGCTGGATACTAGTATTTTTACCTTTTTGGAGGAGCACTACGTCGATTTGTTGGAATATGCGACTATTGACATCACTAATCGAGGTCCTTTTTCAAATAAAAGTATGATGAGGATTGTCATCAACTATATCTTTTCCATCGTCGGCGAATGGATTGCCGAGGACTTTCCCGATCCACCAGAGGTTTTCGCCAAGAAATTTTTAGACTTGATGGAAAGCTCCCCAAAGGATTTAATTGATGCTAGGCCAGCCCCTGACAAAAAATAAAAAGTAAGAAATATAAGCACCTAGTTCTGACTCCCCTTCAAACTAGCTCAATGGGGTTATCTTCGACTTTCTTGAGCTCTAACTCGTTTCATTAAGAAATTTAGGGAACCTAGTTTTCACTTGGCCGTTCTGGCTTACTTCTTTAAGAGCTATAGAAAATACCTACCAGCTATAGAACTGGCAGGTATTTTTTTTCTGTCTGGGTATATCTGACTAAAGGAATGTTCCCTTTAAAAATCGAAAGGTTCGTTTGTGAAAGCTAGGTGTCGGCCTCTCTCGAGGCCGAAGGTCTGGCTTGCTTGAACTTCAATATTTTTAGCGTATCAATCCGATTAGTCAATTTGGTGTTTATGCAAGCTTGTCGCAACTAGAATAAGACCAAATCCGAGAAGCATCAACAGGGCACTCGTCAGGTGATCCCCCGTTTCAGGCAAGGTTTGGGATTTTTTCTCTGTCTTAGTGGCAGAGGGATTTCCTGTTGGGGCCTGGTTTGAAGCCGGACGACTTCCCTTACCTGGGACACTTGGACTATTTGGTAAGTCATCTGAGCCCGAAGGTGCATTGCTAGCATTGCCCATTTGGCCAGAATCCCTTGGAGCTGGGAGATTATCTGGTGACTTTTGGCTTTGATCGGTCTGATTATCAGCGCTAGGATCCTTGCTGGCATCTGTGGACGAATCAGGAAGAATCGGATTTTCTGAAGACGGACTTGGAGTCTGGTCGCTTACCGCCTGCTCTTGACCAGAAGGTGTAGCCTGATTTGCAGGGTCAGCTGAATCCTTGCTAGCCTGGGCTTGATTCGATAAATCTGGTTGACTTGTCGCTTGACCGGCAACTGGCTGATCCAAATTCGGTTGAGCCTGGGCTGGAGTTCTGGGCTGGTTAGCTGATGGTTCTGGGCTAGCTTGTGGCTGACTCCCTTGGGGAACAGCTGGATTCGTTGGATGAGCAGGAAGGTTGCCTGCTTGTTCATCAAGAGCTGATGGAGTTGCCTGGGAATCCGCATTCGCTAGTGGATCAGACTGGGTATCATTACTATTTTCGAGTTCTGACTGAGCCTGACCATTGTCATTCGTGGCTGAGCCTTGGTCTGCAGGGCTTTCTGATTGGGTAGGAGCCTGTTCAGATGCTTGGTTCTCTGAACCTGCTTGAGCCTGGTCTGAATCCTTGTCTTGGTCAGCTACAGGGTCGGCTGGCTGTTCAGTAGTAGGAGCCGAATCTTGACCTTGTGCAGAATCAACTTGGTCTTGCCCCTGAGCTGGCGCTTGGTTGTCAGCACCTGGTTGCGTTTGGGAATCCGCCTGGGCAGATTCTCCATTATTTTGAGCCTGTTCCTCATTACTAGGTTGAGCTTGTGGAGTCTGATTATCTGGCTGGTTCTCTGAACCTGCTTGAGCTTGGTCAGCCGATTGATTTGACTCTCCAGCTGGAGCTTGAGAAGGCTCCTGTGATGGAGCTTCCTGAGCTTGGGTCGACTCCTGCCCTTGAGCTTCACTACTTGGCTCAGACTCACTATCGTTTGTTGCTGAATTTTGGTCAGAAGGTTCTTCTTGACCTGGCTGAGTTTCAGCCTGTGGAGCTGGTTGATTTGACTCTCCAGCTGGAGCTTGAGAAGACTCCTGTGATGGGACTTCCTGAGCTTGGGTCGACTCCTGCACTTGAGCTTGGTCGGCTGGTGCCGAATCTTGCACTTGAGGACTTGTAGCCTGATTGGCTAGTTGAGCCGTCGTGTCAATGGTGTTGCCGTCAAGGTGGATGTCGCCATTCCCCTGAGCTGGCAGGTCAAAGTTGGCATTAATGGCATTGACATTCTTGCCGAAGGAGTTCAACAACTTGTTATCCTTAATGGTGACGTTCTTGATGTCACCATTGGCAGTTTGGAAGTCAATAGCTCCGCGTTCTTGATTGTAGAGGTCACTACTTGTCCCTGTTCTATAAAGAAGATTGTCATGGACAGAGATACCTGTATCATTATTATCAAAATTGTAACCTGGGAAGACCGTACTAATACGGACTCCGGCACCGGCAAAGTTATCCTTGATGAGGTTATTAGCCACTTCGTGACCCTTACCACCAAAAATACCCACACCTCCGGCCCGCCATCCCAGTTCGATGGTGTTGTTGAGGTATTTGTTGTTTTCATCCATGCTGGCGTTGGAAGCACCATCACGGCTGGACCAGCTGGCCAAGCCATCGTCACCATTGCCACGGATGTTTGAATTTTGGACGGTTGAATTTTTGGTTCCTTGGGCAAAGTTAATGCCGTCGGCCAAATTGTTACGGATACGAGAATCCTTAACCGTCAGACCATCAGTATAGTGCATATTTGAGGCATCATAGTCCCCAATCCACATACCGGTTTCAAAGTGTTGTTCCCAGAAATCGTGGATAGAGGAATCCTTACCTAGAGTACCGGCAATGGCCTTGTAGTTGGCAGCCTCACTATAACGGGAGGTCAGGTTTGAATCGGTGAAGAAATCGCTGATTTCCAGACCATTATCATTGTGGTCAAATTCAAATCCACCACCACCAACCTGGTCGCTGGTAAAATGCAGGTTGGTATGCCAGATACCAGCACCTGAAATCTTCATATTCGAAGCATTGACATGAATCTTTTGGGCTAAATCAAATTGACCAGCTGGAATGTAGACATTTTTGCCGGTCGATTGAGCATCCGCAATGGCAGCCAAGAGGGCCTGGCTGTCATCTTGACCGTCATTGGCAACGGCACCCTTATCCGTAATACTGATGGCATTTTCTGGCTGGGCTTTGGGGCCTTGGTCTTCTTCCAATTCGATAAAGTCGATACCGTAGGCAACATTATCCCCCTTCTTTTTGACCAGGGTAATCTTATCGCCTGCCTGCAGTTGAACATTGTTCAAGAGGGTATGGGCTTCATCAAAACGAAAACGAGCACGGGCACCTTCGCTAGCCGAATCCTGCTCCTTATCTCCGACAAGGTATTGCCAGGAGGAGGCAGAATTCAAATCCAGCGTTGCCACACTATTTCCATTGACTTGGACATCCAATTGACCTGTTGTCCCGTCAGGAATGGTGTAGCGTACATTGAGGGCATTAGCTGGCTTTTGAACTTGGAAGGTTACTGATGAACCTTCATTGGGCAACTCAACATACTTCTGATTAGAAGCTTCAACGGCTGTTGAATCAACATCATCGGAGGCCTGTTGGTTGGCACCATTAGCTAATTGGGCATCCTCAGCCTCGTAGGTTGTGTAGGGAAGCTGGGCACCGTAATTAGAACTATCATAGCTATTGACAGCAGCGCTTGCTGGCGCTGGTCCTGTCTGAGCCACTTCCTGAGTGTTCTCAGTCTCTACTTGAGAAGGGGCCGTCTGGTCCTGCTCAGTTGCCGTTTGACTACTAGTTTGACCACTTGTCACGCCGTCGTCCTTTACAGGGCTGGTTGCTTGACCAGGCGTCGCCTCATTAGTCGCAGCCACTGATACTGATGGATTGGCTGAATCCTCAGCAATCTCATCAGCCTTTGCCGTCGTGGCAGACATCCCAATAGCTAGCAGACCAACAAGGACCGCTGCTTTTTTCTTACTTAATGGCAAGGGAACTCCTTTCTAGAGGGTGGGAGCAAAATTCAGGTGACTAAGCCATTTCCTGCTATTTTGTCCTTCTGAGCCTCTTTGACTTTACTTTCCTTTTTACTCTTCAATAGTTGATATTGGACATAATGATTGATTGGTTATTGGGCAAGCTTAGAATTTTCTGGGAAATAAGGGAGAAAAGCCAGTAATCACAGGCCTTCCACCACCTGACTTGGCAGACCCAATGTGGGATTGACCGTCAGGCTTCCTTTAGCGTTTCTTCCATCAATTTTTTCTAAGTAGGGCTAGGCTTGACCTCACAAAAGGCCAGAGGAATGAAAATCTCTTGATGGACTTTCATTCCTTGCCATTTTTCCCACCGCATCAATCAATGCCTCTTATTTTCTTTCGCGTTTAGCCAAGAGTCCTGTTATACCGACAAAGGCAAGACCTAGTAGGATAATGAGTCCAACCGTCTTGTGATCCCCTGTCTTAGGCAACTTGTCTGATGAGGTCTTGGTGTTTTTCGAAACAGGCCTCATCTTCTTATCAGTCTTACCGCTAACGGATTCTTGGACACTAGAAATCTGTGGAGAGGCTGGTTGACCAATCTTCTCCAACTCAGTAGCCTCCTTAGGAAGTTCGGCCGGCTTTTGCTGGTCTTCCGTTTCCATTGAAGCCTTATCCTTATTAGCATCTGCTGCTGATTTTTTATCCTTGGCAGGATCAGATTCCTCAGGTGTATCAGCTTTTTCCTTCTTGACATCAGGAGTCGGATCTGGTACTAGAGGTAGGACTGGTTCCGTTTGTTCCTGTTTATTGGCATCCGCATTAGGGTCCAGCGGTTGAGGATCCAGAGGTTCTTGACCTGAGTTACCTGGCTCCTTATCTGGAGTTGCTGAATTGCCAGAGTTATCGGTTGATGGGTCCTTGCCTGAATCCTGATCAGACTTGTTAGGATTAAGATTTGGGCCAGCCTCATTGGACTTGTTTTTATCAGCATCGCTGGCTTCAGCGTTTTGTCCTGTATTTTCAGGAGTGGTTGGCTGGTCAGCTTCTGGCGCAGAAGCTTGCCCCTTGTCAGCATCTCCCTCTTGTTCTGGGTTAGCTGGAGTGCTTGGTTCTGGGCTAGGCTTGCTATTGGCAGGAGTTTGGTCAGACTGACCACTTGCCTGTTCTGGACTAGCCGGCTGGCTAGGAGCCGAAGCCTCTGGGGTCTTAGTCGACTCAGAAGGAGCTGGGCTGACTTGAGCTTCTGGTTGAGCCTGCTTAGTCGGCGCTACTGCTTCAGCTTGAGGTCTTGGCACACTAGTTTCAGCTTGAGCTTTGTCTTGCTCACTTGAACTTGGTGCAACACCTTCTTGACCAGATTGGGCAGGGTCAGCTTGCTTAGCTGGACTGTCAGCTTGAGAACTTGCTTGACCTTGTGCAGTCGGAGCAACGTCTTCCTTGTTTGAACCTTCTTGAGCGACTGGTCCATTTGAACCAGCTTGCTCTGAATTTTCTTGAGCTTTTGGAACTTGGTCGCCCGCTGGAGCTTGGTTTTCTTGACGATTTGTTGGCTGGCTTGGACTTGCAGCTTGAGCTGCTGGTGTAGCCGTTTCAGCTTGAGGGGTCGCTTGACCTTGTGCTGGCTGAGCCACTTCTTCCTTAGACGAGTTCTCTTGCGCTACTGGCGCTTGAGCTTTATCTCCAGCTTGAACTTGGTCAACTGGAGCTGACTGTTCTTGGGCTTTCGCTTCTTCTTGAGCTGGCTGACTCGCTTGATTTTGGTCCGCTTGCGCATTGCTAGCTTGGTCTTGAGACGCCTTGTCATCACCAGCCTGGGCAGCAGGTGTTCCTGTTTGCTCTGCTTGAGGGGTAGATTTTTGATCGGCATTTGAGATATAAACCACATCCCAAAGGGTCAATTTAGGCACATTGATAACCAAGACTGGCTTACCATTTTCATCAGTTTCCACAGAAGCAGAAACCTTTTGCAGATTAGACTTAGACCAGTCATCTGGTGAGGTCACGTAGGTTTGATTGGCCATACGCCTAGCATCTTCCGTGGACACATCACCAAGAGCATACCTAACGGTTAGGTTGGTTTGCTCGTCTGGAGTCTTGTTAGCGGCAGAGCCATCTTCGTTCTTCCAGTCAGAGTTAATTCCCATCAAGTTCAGGAGTTGAACGGTTCTAAAGTTATCGCCTTTTTTACCATAGGTCCACACTTGGTGGCCATTGATGCCCTTGGCATCGGTCGAAAGGCGCTGACCTTCTGTATTATAGGTATTAACTTGGGCATCATCATTTTCAACACCATCACGCAAGATATTTTCATAAGCGGTGATGAACTGTTGATAATCGTTGTTTTTACGGGTCAATTCGCTTGATGTTTTCAAGCTTTGAGTTGGATAATAAGCAGTTTGGAGAACACCAATACCTTGGCCTCCACCGCTTTCATCTTGCTGGTTGGCAAGGGCTGCTAGGGACATGTGGTAACCACCGGCAGCAGCGATTGAAGCAGAAGTCAAAAGAACGGCGTCCGTTTGCAGAGCTTTACCTGCTTCGGCATCATCCTTTGAACCACCCTTTTCGCTACCTTCCATATAGGCACCAACAATGAGGGATTTACCAGTTACCTTACGCACTTCATCAACACGAGCCTTGAGGTCGCCATATTCGGTCTGGCTACGGCCGTCACCGAGAGCTGAACCACCAAAGGGCCAGATTTCGTTGTAGATAACATCTTGGTTACCGTCCTTAAGGCGGTAAATTTGCTCACCGTTAACATCGTTTACGGTTAAGTAGTAGTTGGGTAATTTTTCTTTAATGGCGCGAAGGAATTCTGCATAACCTTCGGTCAACCAATGTTTTTTAGAAGGGTCATTGCTATCTTTATCAGCATAGTCATAAACTTCGTTATCTCCGATAGTATCACCTTGCCAACCGTCAAAGCCACCATTCTTCATGGCTTGGCCCATCTTGTCAGCAATGTAATCTTGCCAGAGTTTGCTGGTTGGGTTGTAGTAACGTTGAATTTGGACTTCCTCTTCTTGCCCGTCTTTTGGAATTTTTACGGTATAAGACATGGGTTGTCCTTGGGCACCATAACCACGGTCATCGCTATTATAGGCGTATTCCGTTTCTGGCAAAGCAGGAGCTTCACCGGTATTGGTGTTTTCAGCCAAAATCATGTTGTAGAGCATGGCAACAGCACCACCATCATGAACTTGGTTGACAATATCTTTTACGGCTTGGGTATCAATTTCAGAACCACTCCAAGTGTTCCAATCTTGTTTAAAGGTGGCTTCATCACTTGGGAAGGGGTTGGTAGCAGTCTTGTAAACATCATAGAAGAAATATGAATTGATGTTCATATTCTTCATCTTTTCAATTTCTGCACGGTAACGGTCAGCATCCTTAGACAGAAGGCTGTTGCTGGTATCTTGTGAACCCCCAACAATTCCGTAACGGGGGAATTTGGTCCAATCACTTTCAACGGCAATAGCCTTGTTGACTTGGCTGAGAGTATTGTTGTCAGCGTCAGCTACCTTAATTTTCAGCAGGTAGCCATGATTGTTCTCAAATTGTGAGCCAGGAATCTTCAAGTCACCAGCTTGCATCTTGTAGCCTTCACCGGCTTTGAGGTGCTTAGAGAACTTGTAGGTTCCAAGTTTGTTGTCAACATAATAGACATCCGCATAAACGGTAATATCCTGTTCCTTGTCTGTTGTATTTTTAAAATCAACAGAGAGGTTGACATCTTCACCTGAACGATAGCTGGCCTTGTCGGCGGATAGGTCGACAATGGCATCGCCCGTTTGTGAAGAAAGGACAGACCGAGTGGCGGTTAGCTGAGCGCTGGTCGCTCGGATGACACCAGGTCCGTCGTTCTTGTCTGTGTTGGATGATTGGTTTTGACTGGCAGTTTGCGTTTGAGGATCAGCCAGAGTTTCCACTGAAGTCGTTTCTGAAGCGGGTGCTTGGGAAACGGATTCAGGTGGTGTTTGCTCGATAGGATCCTGAGCTTCTGTACTAGATTCAGAATTCTCACTATCTTGCTGATTCTGAGGCTTCAAACTCAAATTGCTGGTCTCCTCTTCCTTTGCTGGACTGGCTTCTTCAGCTTGCGGCTGGCTCTGCTCGCCAAGGTCTTGCGATGGACGAACAACCGTAGTAGCTTCATCAGCTACCTGGCTCGGTTGATTGACAAACTCATCGGCATGAGCAGGCTTAGCCGAAATGGAAAAGACCATTCCGAAAGCAAGTAAACATAACATGCTAGGGAGAGATAGCATTCGGTTTTTCACGGCCGGTTTCTCCTTCTAATTTTTTATGATTGAGCTCTCCTTGAAAGGCGCTCAAAACATAAATGTATTTTACTGAAAATTTACGAAAACACAACCCGAATACTTGAAAAGAGAAACTTCTTTCATACCCAAAACTATTTTGATTTTACTGGCTTTGTAAAGAAAAGAAAGGCCGAGTCCTGCTAACTCAGCCTTTCTCAAGAGCATAAAACTCCAAGCGTTAAAATTATTACTATTTGGTTACAATATATGAACATTTTAATGTTTGAAATAATTTTATCCGCCAAACACTTCTAGAAGTCCCTGACAAACTCTCATTAGCCCCAGCGCCTAAGGCCTCTAAGGAGACTTAAGGATTTTTACTGTCCAAGATTATCGTCACCGGTCCATCGTTGACCAGAGAGACCTGCATGTCTGCTCCAAACTCTCCTTGTTCAAGAACCAAGCTTTCCGAAAGAATTTGGTTGAAGTCCTGATAGAGTTTTCTGGCCATTTGGGGTGGGGCTGCCTGGGTAAAGGCAGGCCGATTCCCCTTTTTCGTATTGGCATAAAGGGTGAATTGGGATACGGAAAGGATTTGTCCGCCAATGTCCAGAACCGAGAGATTCATCTTGCCTGCAGGGTCCGAGAAAATCCTCATATTAAGGACTTTACGGGCCATATAGTCTAAATCCTCAGGGCCATCATCTGGACCAATACCAACCAGTAAAAGGAGCCCCTGGCCAATGGAAGCGACCATTTTTTCATCAATAGTCACCTGGGCTTGACGAACTCTTTGTAAAACAATTTTCATAATAGTTCAAGAGCCTCCTTTTGGTTTGTTGGGCCCGAAATCGAAGTATGAAGTATTAGGTGTGATTTTAACCATTTGTGCGTTTTACGGAATAGACATCCGGAACCACCTTGACCTTATCCACAACCGTCGTTAAGGTGGTTAAATTAGGGATTTTAAAGCTGACATGAATATTGGCAAACTTCATATCCTTGGTCGGTTGGGCATTGACTGTGGAAATATTCTTGGTTTGGGTAGAGAGGATTTGTAGGATGTCATTGAGGAGACCTGAACGATTGAGACCATAAATGTCAATCTCAGCCAGGTACTCTTGACCAGCCTGGCTAGATTCATCCCACTCAACATCAATCAATCTTTGCTCATAGCCGTCTTGACTCTTGATATTGTGACAGTCGGATCGGTGGATGGCCACCCCACGCCCCTTGGTAATATACCCTTCGATAGGATCCCCAGGAACTGGGTTACAACATTTGGCAATCCGCATCAGCAGACCAGAGGAACCTTGGATGATGACTCCGTTTTCACTCTTGACCTTGAGAACATCTTTATTCTGGTGTTTGACCTCGCCACCATTCATCAATTCATCGGCCTCTGCCTTGGCCTTGGCCCGCTCTTCCTCTCGTCTTTCTTTTTCTGTCAGACGATTAAAGACTGCAGCGGGACTAATTTCACCAAAACCAATGGCCGCATAAAGGGCTTCCTCGCTACGAACACTCAGCCTTGGGAGAATTTCATCAATATGCTTTTTGTCCAAATACTTATTGGCCACATAGCCCTGCTCTTGGAAGTAATCAACCAGAAGCTCACGCCCCTTGCTGATGGACATTTCCTTGTCTTGGTTCTTGAAAAATTGACGAATCTTATTGCGGGCCTTGGTGGTCTTGACCAGCTTAATCCAGTCCCGACTAGGACCAAAGGAATTCTGATTGGTAACAATTTCCACCACATCACCGGTCTTGAGCTTGGCTGTCAGAGGGACCATCCGACCATTGACCTTAGCCCCAACAGCCTTCTCACCGACTTGGGTGTGGATGGCATAAGCAAAATCAATCGGACCAGAGTCTCTGGGTAATTCCTGAACATCCCCCGATGGCGTAAAGACATAAATCCGGGCAGAGAAGATATCCTCCTTGACCGAATCGACAAATTCCTGGGCATCGCCATTGGAGCCTGCCTGCAATTCAACCAAGTCCTGAATCCAGTTCATCCCGATAGCTGACTCTTGAGCGTCAACCTTGCCCTTGATCCCTTTTTTGTAGGCCCAGTGGGCAGCAACCCCGTATTCAGCCACTTCATGCATCTCTTGGGTCCGAATTTGGATTTCAATTGGGCCTTTGGGACCGTAAACCGTCGTATGGATGGATTGATAACCATTAGATTTAGGGTTGGCAATATAGTCCTTGAAACGCCCAGGCATAGGGCGCCAAAGTTCATGGATATAACCCAACATGGCATAAACATCACTAGGAGTATCCATAATACAGCGAATGGCAATCAAATCATAAATCTGGTCGAAACGTTTCTTCTTGTCCCGCATTTTACGGTAAATCGAATAGATATGCTTGGGCCGACCATAAATCTTTCCTTGAAGCCCTTGCTCAGCCGTATAAGCCTTGATTTTTTCAACAATCTCATCAACCAGACTTTCGCGTTCCCGCCTTTTCTCGTGCATCATATGGGAAATCTTATAGAATTCCGCCTCATTGAGATAGCGAAAGGCTAAATCTTCCAGCTCCCACTTGATTGCACTAATCCCCAAACGATGGGCTAGGGGGGCATAGATTTCCATGGTTTCACGAGATATACGTTTTTGTTTATCAGGCCGTAAATGTTTTAAGGTTCGCATATTGTGAAGGCGGTCTGCCAATTTAACCAGAATGACCCGAATATCCTTGGACATGGCCATGAGCATCTTGCGATGATTTTCCGCCAACTGCTCCTCGTGAGACTTATATTTCACCTTACCCAGTTTGGTGACCCCATCAACAATTTGGCTGACTTTTAGGCCAAAATCTCTTTCAAGATCCTCCAGGGTAACCTCTGTGTCCTCTACCACGTCGTGGAGGAAACCACAGGCAACCGTCACCGCATCCAGCTGGAGACCTGCCAAAATCCCTGCCACCTGAATAGGGTGAACAATATAGGGCTCACCCGATTGGCGCTTCTGAGTCTTATGGGCTTCTGTTGCATAATCTAAGGCCTTTTGAACTATAGCTACATCATCTGGAGCCATATAGGTCTTAACCAAATCAACAACTTCTGGACCTGTTAGGTTTGGATTCCTCGCCATCTTGATACCTCTAACTAAAACTTGAATCTGGTCTGTGAAAATGCCCTGCAAGTCCCTATGAAAGCCTGCGGCCAGCAAATTCTCCGACCTAAGTTGCCTTAATTTTAACACTTTTCCAATGGGAAGGAAAGATGAAAGAAATTAGGAACTAGGAATACAAATCTCACCTCAGATCATTACTTGCTAGCTAGAACCGGAAATGTAAAAAAACGCCTCTACAGGCGCTCTTTAAAATTTTAGTAATTCTGTATAAAAGCTAACCGTACTCAGGGCATAGAGGGGGGCGGTTTCGGCTCGCATAATCCGAGGGCCTAGCCCGACTGGAATGGCTCCTGCCTTGTCAAACTCGGCCAGCTCTTGAGGAGAAATGCCTCCTTCGGGTCCGAAGATAAAGAGCAGTTTATCACCCGATTGGCTCTGTCTGAGGGAGCTAGCTAAAGTAGACAATTCCCCAGCCTTGGCACTTTCCTCGTAAGCCAGAAAAATTTTATCAAAGTCAGGCAACTGCTCCAACAAGTCCTTCTTCTTCTCAAATAGTTTAACCTGAGGCAGGCGATTACGCTTGGACTGCTGGGCTGCACCTAGGGCAATTTTAGCCAGCTTGTCCTCTTTCTTAGCTAACTTTTTGCCGTCCCATTTGACGACCGACCAGTCGGCAGGGAAGGCCCAGATAGCATCTGCCCCCAGCTCGGTGGCTTTTTGCGTTAGCCAATCCAATTTATCTCCCTTGGGAAAGCCCGAGGCAATGGTAACCGAGACAGGCAACTCGACATTATCTTCTAAATCCTGAAGAATTTCAAAGGTCTGACTGTCCACATTTAGGACCCTAGCCAAGCGTTTAATGCCGTCATCAAAGACCAAGGTTACCTTATCGTCCGCTTTCAAACGCATAACCTGAAACATGTGTTTAAGCGTATCCTTATCCTTAATCGTTAAGGGATTTTCAGGCCGTCCTTTCACAAAGTATTGTTGCACCTGACTCTATCCCCCAATCACGCCCGACAAGTCATCGGTCTTTTTGAAAATCAGGGTATTCCACTCCCCTTGAACCATCTGGGTCTCCAGTAAGAAACCACTAGTGTAGGCTGCTTCTAGAACCAAATCTAATTTCTCAGCGATTATCCCCGAAAGAATCAGATAACCCTCTTCCCTAATCAGACGGTAGGCATCATCGGTCAGATTCACCAAAATATCAGCTAGGATATTGGCCACAATGACATGGGCCTCCTGGTCCACACCTTCCAAGAGATTACCCGTAGCCACATGGACATTGGCCATATCAGGGTTGAGGTCGATATTTTCCTGAGCCACCCGAATAGCCACCTCATCTAGGTCATAGGCGTAGATATCCTTGGCACCAAGCAGGGAGCTGGCGATGGAGAGCACACCCGAACCCGTCCCAACATCCAAGACGGTTTCACCACCACGCAGAACCTGCTCCAAGGCGAAGAGACTCATCTTGGTTGTCGGATGGGTGCCCGTTCCAAAGGCCATGCCAGGATCCAACTTAATGATTTTCTCTCCTGGCCCAGCTTGATATTCCGTCCAGGAGGGGACAATGGTCAAATCATGGCTGATACGGGTTGGTTGGTAGTATTTTTTCCAGTTTTCCGCCCAGTCTTCCTCGGCCAATTCATGGCTAGAAAGCTCTGCCTGACCTGTCTTCAAGCCAAATTCTGGTAGCTCTTGAATGGCTTGATTAACCTGTGCCTTAATGGCTTCAATTCCCATGGATTCAGGATAGTAGGCCGTAATTTTGACCTGATCCGACTGCTCAACCTCAGGAAAGAGCTCGCCATACTTGCCAACAGGACCTAAATAGTCGGCACTATCTGTAATGGCCACGCCCTGACTACCCGATTCCACCAAAATATTGGCAACCGCCTCCTGGGCCTCACGATTAACCGTCACCGTCAACTCTTGCCACTTGTCCATGATAAACCTCCTCGTGATTTACAGTATCCTCATTATAGCATAGAAAAGGAAGGTAACCCTCTCAAGAGCCCCTTCCAAGCTAGTCCTCTAGTAAAAAGTTTTTGAAGTAGACTTTAAAAACTTTCTATTTTCGAGAATTTTTAAAGTCTATTTAAATAATTATGGGCGCTTTCAAGGTATCGGTATTCAAAAAGAAGATAGTTTTAACGCAATCAGGCGCTAAATATTTTTTGGAAGGAAAAGCTTTCCAGTCAGTACGACCGTTAGTGTGCTTGCCCAAGATAAAGGCAGCCGCATATGACGGGCTGTTAAAGAGTTGATTTTCTTGTAATATCCTCTCTTTTATTATGCCTGCTTCTTGTAGGTCCTTACGCATTTTTTTGATGACCGCAGGAATTTTTGGTGAATCCATTAACTCAACCATGCTCCCCTTTAAGACAACAAATCCTTCTGTTGTCCGTTTACAAGTTGCCTGAATAGTTGTGTGTGATTTTTTACTCTTGCGATTGAGATAAAAAATTTTTGTATCAGCTTTTTCACCTATATTTCCTAGCTCTGACTTTGTAACCATCGGCACAAATAGCTTATAGCCTATGGTACCAATAATAATGATGGCATTCTCTACCACTTCATCTAACTCGGATTTCTTTTCTTCGGTTACATTACCAAGGTTTGGCTCGTTCCCATTTTTAACGATGAACCGCCCCGTCTCTTTTGCTAGGTTGGTAAATCTATTTTCAAGATAACTAATCTCTGTGGGACCAAAAGAGTTATTCTGGGTCGTCAGAATAATCACATCATTAAAATAGTCACTGTGTGAATCTCTGGTATGTTCTTGTACACGAAACAAAACGCCCTCACCATTCTTTCGGCTTGTAGCTTGGCCAATATAGGTCACATCCTTTTGCCTTTCATCATCCTTGCCAAATAAAAAGTAGATGCCACTTTGTTTCAATTCCTGACGGCCTCTTAGCTTGTTGAGTTGGATTCTGGGAATTTTATAAATAACCCCTATCCAGTTAGACAGGGTACATTTTATTCTTCCTATTACCTCGCCGTCCATCAAAAAGATATTAATGTTTTTGCTTCGATTTCTCATCTTTTCTCCCTAGATTAATACCTCGGATAACCATACCACTCCGTTTCTACCAACTTCTCCTTGCCTTTTTCAAAGGCTCGGTCGTCCCAATGGAGGCTGAATTCTTGGATGGTATCATCTGCTAGGAAGTCCATGAGGTCGCTGAGGCCCTCGGTGGCGACGGTGTTGAGGCTCTCGGCAAAGTAGGCCAGAAACTCTCTGGACAAGCCTTTCTTAGGCTGGTAGGGAATGGCCACCAAGTAGTCCTCGGGATTAAAGCGAGACTTTTGGGGATTGTAGAAGATAACGTAGTCCTCAAAGAGAATGTCTTGGTCGGAGCTCTCTCCTTGGTCATCGACCGTCTCGATAGCAGCGCTATTTTGTGCCTCTAGAGCAAAGGCCACTTCTACCGCATGGTTTTTCTTGTCCCAATCCATGGCGAAGTCATAGTCCAAGTGCTGCTCCAGCTCTTCCTCCAGTACCGACAGAAATCCATAGTTAGCCATCTGCTCTCCTCTTCTTGTTTGGTGCTTTTTTGTGTTACAATAATTCTATCATAAAAATCAACATTTAAAAGGAGCTGTAAGCTATGACAGCCAATCTAGCCCTGCGGATGCGGCCCAAAACTATTGATGACATTATCGGCCAAGAGCACCTGGTTGGCCAGGGTAAAATTATCCGTCGCATGGTGGAAGCCAATCGGCTCTCTTCCATGATTCTCTATGGGCCACCTGGCATTGGTAAGACCTCTATCGCCTCAGCCATCGCCGGAACGACTAAATTTGCCTTTCGCACCTTTAATGCCACGACCGACAGTAAGAAACGCTTACAGGAAATCGCAGAGGAAGCTAAGTTTTCTGGTGGTTTAGTCCTTATGTTGGATGAAATCCACCGGCTGGACAAGACCAAGCAGGATTTCCTCTTGCCCCTCTTAGAAAACGGTAATATCATTATGATTGGGGCAACCACCGAAAATCCCTTTTTCTCTGTCACTCCTGCCATTCGCTCACGGGTGCAAATCTTTGAGCTGGAGCCTCTGTCCCCAGACGACATTAAGACTGCCCTAAAACGGGCTATTTCTGACAAGGAGCGAGGCTTTGACTTTGACATCAAGCTCGACGATGATGCCCTTGACTTTATTGCCACAGCCACCAATGGCGACCTACGCTCGGCCCTAAATTCTCTGGAGTTAGCCGTCCTGTCTACCCAGCCCAACCAAGAGGGCCTGCGACATATCAGTTTGGATACTGTAGAAAATAGCCTGCAGCGCTCCTACATTACCATGGATAAAAATGGGGACGGCCACTACGATGTTCTCTCCGCCCTGCAAAAGTCCATCCGGGGCTCCGATGTCAATGCCGGCCTGCACTATGCCGCTCGCTTGATTGAAGCTGGTGACCTGCCCAGTCTGGTACGTCGCCTGACCGTCATTGCCTATGAAGATATTGGCTTGGCTAACCCCGATGCCCAAGTGCATACCGTAACGGCCCTAGAAGCCGCCCAAAAGATTGGTTTTCCAGAAGCACGGATTCTTATTGCCAATGTCGTGATTGACCTGGCCCTTTCCCCTAAATCCAATTCTGCCTATCTGGCTATGGATGCTGCCCTGGCTGATTTACGGAAATCGGGTAACCTCTCCATTCCTCGCCATTTACGGGATGGCCACTATAAGGGCAGTAAGGAATTAGGGAATGCCCAAGATTATCTCTATCCCCATCATTATCCGGAAAAGTGGGTCAAGCAACAATATCTTCCAGATGAACTTTTAGGGAAGAATTATTTTTCGGCCAATGAAACCGGCAAATATGAGCGTGCATTAGGGGCCAATAAGGACCGAATTGACAAGCTTTCGAGGCAAAATTCTGAACAAAATTAGGGGATTTTAATAAAAAATCGAATTTTCCTCTTGAAATAATTTTCAAAAATGGTATGATAAGAACATAAAACTGCTGTGGTATACGAATCCACATCACTGTGTTGACCGACTAAATCTTTGTATTTTGGGGAACATAAGTCTTCTTGCAGTATGCAGGCCGTCTCACACGGAAGCAACTAAGCAAGAGCGAGTTACCCACCTGCTTTAACTTGCGGGTTCAATACAAAACGTGGATCATCGGTACCAATACAGCTCTTTCTCCTTCCTTAGCTCAGTTGGTAGAGCAGTGGACTCTTAATCCATGGGTCGTAGGTTCGAGTCCTACAGGGAGGATAATCTTAACAGTTAAAGCCTATGAGAGTAGGCTTTTTATTGACTAGGGGTTTATGATGAGAAGAAGAATAATTTTACTGATATGCCTCCTGGCAACCAGTAGTTTTTTGGTAGCCTGTAGCCCCCAAAGCCAGTCTAGCAAGTCTGCTCACAAGGCTAGTGCCAGTTCGACTGGGGAGGGAAGCAAGCCCAGCACCAAGGAAAAGTATGGCAATGAAAGTCGTCATCCGACAGACTTACCCAAGGATGCGGATTCTGCCAAGACAGATAAGATCTATGCGACAGACGGTAGCGAGATTTATTACGAAGGTTCCAATTCTGGCTTGACTGCCTCAGCACCTGAATATAAGGGCTACACAGCCGATAAGGTCAAGAAAATCTTGGGTAACCCAAACCTTACCCTCAAGACTAGCTCAGATATTATTGATGCTCTGAGGCAGGAAGAGCCCCAACGGATTATTAGTCTTTTTAAAAATAGTGATATTACACGAGAGGAAGCTCGTGCCTTCGCCTGGAAGGCTGTTGACTTCGCCCTTAATAATAGTGGCCACTATTATATCTATTACTATAAGGAAAAAGATATCATCCTGCTCTTTAATTGCGATAATGATAATCTCGTCTATATCACCCCCAACCCCACCTATGTTTATTGGCGATAAAATTTGATAAAGCAGTAATCCCGCAAGGGATTTTTTCTTGGCTTAATTTCGAGTGGATAACCAAGACTTTGCATCTTGTCCTTGTGCCCTGCTAGGTGGGGGGCAACCAGCCCTTTGAGTTATACTCAATAAAAATCAAAAATAGCCAAGGCAACGAACTGCAGACAGTACTTGGGTACGGCAAAGTGAGTTAACGATGGATAGTTTTGATTTTTGAAGAGCATTAGGTAGATAAAAATTGCAAAGTAATCCTGACAAACCCAGTCGCTAGTAACTAAAAAAGTCATCACCAAATTTTCTGAATTTTTGGTATAATAGGGGCTAAACAAAATGGAATGGAGACTCGCATGACTGCTCAAAAAATGACCGCTCAAGAAATTATCGCTTATATCGGAAATGCCCAAAAGAAAACCCCTGTCAAGGTGACCTTTGAGGGGCAACTGTCTGGTTCTGTCCCAGCATCAGTGACCAAGCTAGGTAATGTTCTTTTTGGCGACTGGCAGGAAATTCAACCCCTCTTGGCTAACCTGACTGAAAACAAGGACTATGTGGTTGAACAAGATGGGCGTAACTCTGCTGTTCCTCTTTTGGACAAGCGAAATCTCAATGCCCGCATTGAACCTGGAGCTATTATTCGTGACCAAGTCACTATCGAAGACAATGCCGTTGTCATGATGGGGGCTGTTATCAATATCGGAGCTGAAATTGGTGCTGGCACCATGATTGATATGGGCGCTATCCTGGGTGGCCGTGCTACTGTCGGTAAAAACAGCCATATCGGAGCTGGGGCCGTCTTAGCCGGTGTCATCGAGCCTGCTTCTGCCGATCCAGTGCGCATTGGGGATAATGTCTTAGTTGGAGCCAATGCCGTTGTTATTGAAGGGGTTCAAGTGGGAAATGGCTCTGTCGTTGCGGCTGGTGCCATTGTCACCCAAGATGTTCCAGAAAACGTTGTGGTCGCTGGCGTTCCAGCCCGTGTAATCAAGACAATTGATGCCAAGACCCAACAAAAAACGGCCTTGGAAGATGCCCTGCGCAATCTCTAAGATTGAGGATAGAGAGTTAGTTGCTCTCTTTTCTTATGTCTAGCCCATGAGTTGGCCCCAGCGAGCCAGAGTGCTTGGCTGACTTAACAGAAAAAGAAGGAGTTTTTATGTTAGACCTAATTAAAATCCGTCGGGATCTCCACCAGATTCCTGAAATTGGCTTGGAAGAGTACGAAACACAAGTCTACCTACTTGATAGAATTGCACAAATTACTCAAGGCAAGCCCTTTGTTAAACAAAGAAACTGGCGGACTGGAATTTTAGTCTTCCTCCAAGGTAGTGATCCTCAAAAAACGGTGGGCTGGCGGACCGACATTGATGGCCTTCCAGTTGAAGAAGACACTAATCTGCCCTTCACCAGTCAGCACCAAGGTCGCATGCATGCCTGTGGGCACGACATCCATATGACCACTGCCCTTGGGCTTCTAGATAGCATGGTGCAAAAACAACCCAAAAACAACCTCCTCTTTCTCTTTCAACCGGCTGAAGAAAATCTGGCTGGTGGTAAGCTCATGTATGAAGAGGACGCCTTTGGAGATTGGAAACCTGATGAATTCTATGGCCTTCACGTTCGACCTGATCTCAAGGTGGGCGATATTGCGACCAATACCCATACGCTATTTGCAGGGACCTGCGAAACCCTGATAACCTTCAAGGGGACCGGAGGCCATGCGGCCTTCCCTCACAAGGCTAATGATGCCTTGGTTGCTGCCGCTTACTTTGTGACCCAGGTGCAAACCATTGTTAGCCGCAATGTAGATCCCATTGAGGGGGCTGTTGTGACCTTCGGTTCTCTACATGCGGGAACGACCAATAATGTCATTGCGGAAGAAGCTAAATTGCATGGAACCATCCGCACCTTAACCCAGGAAATGAACCTCCTAACCCAAAAACGCCTGCAAGAAATTGCCCACGGGGTTGCCCAATCCTTTGACCTAGAAGTTGAAATTGAGCTGATTCAGGGAGGCTACCTACCTGTTGAAAATGACCCTGAGATGGCCAAAGACTTGATGGCCTTCTTTGACCAAGAGACGGATGCTCATTTGATTGACATTCTGCCAGCTATGACTGGGGAAGATTTTGGATACCTGCTTCACCAGATTCCTGGTGTCATGTTCTGGCTGGGAGTCGACTCTGACTATCCCCTGCACAGTCCAAAGATGAGCCCCAAGGAAGAGGCCCTGCCCTTTGCAGTTGAGGCCATCAGCAAGTTTTTAGACCATCGTGTCAATTAATCCCAGTCTGCTCCTTTGGGGCAGGCTTTTTCTTTGGTCGTGACTGTCAATTCACAGGAAAAATGGTAAGATAGAACCATGTTGAAAAAAGAAATTCGCCAAAGTGTTTTAAGACAGTTAAAGGCCCAGGATAAGGGGCGTAAAGCTAAACTTGACAGGGCTTTACTAGAGCAGCTTCTAGCTAGTCCAGACTACCAAAAGGCAAAAACCCTAGCAACTTATCTGGCTTTTGACTTTGAATACGATACCCAAACCCTCATTGAGCAGGCCCAGAAAGACGGAAAATTCGTATTAGTACCCAAAACCTACCCAAAAGGTCGTATGATTTTTACGGAATACAAGCCAAATGAGTTAGAAATGAGTAAATTTGGCCTTTTAGAACCTAAAAGTGACCAGGCCTTTGCCAAAGATAAGATTGACCTCATTCATGTCCCTGGCCTTGCCTTTAATAGCCAAGGTTACCGTATCGGTTTTGGAGCTGGTTTTTATGACCGCTACCTGGACGATTTCCAAGGAAGCACGATGAGTACCATTTACCCTTGCCAGGAGGTTGATTTCCGGTCTGACCCTCATGATATTCCCGTAAGAAAGGTTTTTACCTATGCTCAAGGATTTTAAAAAATACCCTGCCACCTATAGCTTGTTGACCCTCACGCTTCTAGTATTTCTAGCTTTACAGTTGGTTTACTTTGGTGAGGCTACCAGCAGTCTGGCCATCTATAATTTTGGAGGAATGTTTGGCAGAGCTGTCCAGTATGACCATGGACAAATTTGGCGACTGATTTCCCCTATCTTCGTTCACATCGGTTGGGAGCACCTTATTTTTAACGGAGTCACCCTCTATTTTGTTGGCCGTATCGCCGAAGACCTCTGGGGCCCAGGAAAATTTCTTATCCTCTATCTTCTCGCAGGGCTAATGGGCAATGCTGCTACCCTGTTTTTCACACCTACTGTTGTCTCAGCTGGCGCCTCAACCTCCCTTTTTGGGCTCTTTGCTGCCGTCGTCATTGTCGGCTACATTGGCAACAACTCTGTTCTCAAGCAGGTGGGTAGACAATTTTTGATCTTAATCCTTCTTAATCTGGCTTTTAATCTCATGGATCTGCTGTCAGGTCATCCTAGTATCAGTATCATCGGTCATTTTGGGGGGCTCATCGGTGGAGGCCTAGTAGCCCTTTTCCTTCCTATGAAACGTTACCGTTCTGGCATACCAGTCAGTCTGAAAATCACTGCACTCATTGCCTATCTGGTCTTCTCACTTGGCATGATTTACCTAGCCATCTCCTAATACTCAATAAAAATCAAAAATAGCCAAGGCAACGAACTGCAGGCAGTACTTGGGTACGGCAAAGTGAGCTAACGATGGATAGTTTTGATTTTTGAAGAGTATAACTTGTGAATGGCTTGACCAAGGTTGTCACAAACCATATTTTGAGGTCTTTCTATGAAATTCTTAATTCCCCCTGCTAAGGAAATGCGAGCCCAAGGACAAGGGGTTCCCCGTGAACTATCCCGTCCTAGTCAAGCCATCCTTGAAATTCTAGCCCAGGCCAGCCTAAGTGAACTTAGCCAGATGTTACTGCTTAAACCAGAGGCTGCAGAGAAAGAGGCTAGAAGGTTTCTAGCTTTACAAGACAATCAGGCTCTCAGTTACCCAGCATTAAGGCTTTTTAATGGTCTTATGTATCGCCAAATTGACAGGGACTTGACAGAGCTTGACAATGAATTTATAAGCAAACATATTTATATCACTACGGCTTTCTACGGTATTATCAATGCTCAAGCCGACATTGCCCAGCATCGTCTTGACTTTAATTGTAAAGTCAAGGTTGACGGCCAGTCACTAAAAAATTTCTGGCGCCCCTGTTATAACGCTTTTCTTGAGACCATTCTCCAAAGTGAGCCTGTCATTTCCCTTCTGTCTAGCGAGTTCGAATCGGTTTTCTCACCCAAGCTAACCAAGTCACTCGTCAGAGTTCTCTTTCAAGAAGAAAAGGATGGCCAGCTCAAGACCCATTCTACGATTTCTAAGAAAGGCCGGGGACAATTACTGAATCGGGTAATTAAACAAAAGATTGATTCAATCGAAGACTTGAAGGCCCTAGAGTTTTTAGGATTCACTTATCGTCCCCTATTGTCAAGCGACCACCGTCTAGTCTTTGTTAAGTCTACCTAAACAGGAGCCTATTAAGCCAAATTGAAAAAGCATAAAACTTTTGAGAGTTTTATGCTTTTATTTTTTAGCCCCTTAACCTTCTTGTCCCTCAATGAAGTATTGAAGTATTGATGCCTTAAATTAAATCAAATCATCCCGGCTGACCTGCTCGAAACTGGTCTGTCCATCATTTAGTTTATCCCAGATGACTACTCGGTCTTGAGCCAGGGACTTTTTGACATCAATAATGCGTTGATTGGAAGACCCTCTAAACTGAAGCATCAAATTTTTCTTGGTAATATCAAAGCGACCATCAACTAGGATATCAACTAGATTCAGCAATTCCAACTTGTCTGGCGTTTCCAGCATGAGCTCTTCCCATGTGTAGCCCGTCCATGACCAAATATCTTTTTCTGGCAATTCCTTACGAATCCGTTTAACTAAGGGTAATAAAATTCCCGTATTGAGGAAGGGCTCTCCTCCCAGCAGAGTTAGACCCTGCACATAGGGTTGGGCCAAATCTGCCATAATTTGCTCCTCTAGTTCCTTGGTGTAGGGGATGCCTGCCCTAAAAGACCAAGTAGCCGCATTATAGCAACCTTCACAATGAAACATACACCCACTGACATAGAGGGAATTTCTAACCCCTTCGCCGTCAACAAAATTAAAGGCCTTATAATCAATAATACGTCCTTGACTAAGCTCCTCAGCCTTCCATTCCTGTGGTTTTGGATTATTCATCTTTATCTCTCCCTACCTCTATCCAATAGCGTTCCACGCCATCAAGTATATTTCCTAAAAGGCCCCCATTAGCTAGAATGACGGCTCGACTGGCTGGGTTGTCGCTGTGGCAGGTTACAAGAGCCCGTTTGATATTCTTGGCTTGACAGACTTGTAAAGCTTCTGTCAACATCTCTTTAGCATAGCCCTTGCCTCTCTGACTGGGCCGAACCGAATAGCCAATATGACCACCGACCCTAAGCAGGGCCTCATTGAGACGCAGGCGAAGACTTAGAAAGCCCAGAGCCTGCCCCTCGTCAGAAAAAGCCACAAATTGGATGGCTGGAACCCACTTGTCTGGCAGACTTAAGCCTAGCTCAGTTTCCTTATTCCTCTCTAGCCAGGCCTGATAATCAAAGTCCTGACTGTCCCAAAAACCTCCTGCGTGTGGAGATTCTTCTGCTTGGAACTCTGCCATCATGTCTAGCACGGCTGTCTTATCAGCCAGCTGAGGTCGTCTCAATTCCATATGTTATCCTTCGCCTTGAATAGTAAAGAGGCTGGGACAAAATGTCTCAGCTTCGTTTATTTACGCAGTATTAAACGCTTGACGCAGTGGTTGATTGGAAGTCCTTATCCCTTGCTAGGCAGGGATAGGTCCAAGGGTCTGGGAGACCCTTGGAGAAAACCAAAATCAACTGTGCGGAAGTGGGACAACGAAATCAATTTGACGAAATACTGATTTCTGTCCCACTCTCTACTTTGTCTATTTTTTTCCTTTTTGGGTCTGCTTCAAGAGGGCTTGCAGGCGTTCCTTACGGTTGGCCTGACCACCTTTAGAGTGTTTTTCGTGATAGCGCTCCACCTGAGCTTGACCCTTATAGTCTAACTGATACTTTCCCACAGCGAGCTTCCTTACATTTTCTTAGCGTGAAATTAGTGCTTTTTCCTTTAAGTAATATCGCACTAATTCATCTACAATTTCATCAGGATGATGCCGGCGAATATTATTTCGGGCATTGTTATGACGAGGGATATAAGCCGGATCGCCGCTGAGAATGTAACCAACAATCTGGTTGACAGCATCATAGCCAATCTCATTTAGCGAGCGAGAAACCGTCATTAGGTCATCCTTGAGGGTCTTGCCCTCCTCGTCTAATTTGAAAAGAACAGTATCGCTGGAAAACTTCTTACCTTCTGCCATCCTTGCTCCTTTATCTATATTTTACCCGTGGTGCTAGTTAAAAAGTTACGAAAAAAGCCCAATTGGACTATACTGTAAGTGCAAAAATCAAACAGGAGGTTGTCCAAATGAGCCACTTACAGTATACCGCTAATTGTCATCACTTACAATACAAGGTGAAGCAATTGTCCAAAATTTGTCATTGGTTCTATCAAAACTATTGTCCAGAAGCTATTAAGCACCGACATAATGTCAAATTAGCTCATGTTTCCGATGAGTCCCTCTTAACCTTACTTGTCCTACAAGCAGAACTGGGAATTAAGTCACAACGTCACTTTTACCAGATGTGTCATCTATTTTGCTTGGGAAAGAGACTCGAAAGAAGTCGCTTCAATCGTCGATCCCAAAATCTGATTTGGCTCATTCAGTTGATTCGACAAGGCTTGAACCAACAAATACCAGCAGATTCCATTGTCATTATTGATAGCTTTCCCTTGCCTCTTTGTCAACCCGTTCGCAATCATAGGGTCAAAATCCTCAATGGGTTAGCGGATATTGGCTACAATGCTTCCAAGCATGTGGTTTTATGGCTTTAAAGTTCACATGTTAGTGACTTTATCGGGCTATATTTTGAACGATGTTGTCACGCCAGCCTCTGTTCATGATATCAGAGCTGTTGATGAATTACTTGAAAACTGTAGGCAACCGTTTATTCTAGGAGATTTAGGTTACCTTAGTCAGTCCCTTAAAGAGGAACTAAACAAGAGGGGCTATCACTTATGGACACCTTGGCGACAAAATATGCAGGGCTCAACTGAACACAACAACTGGAAGTTACTGGCCATGCGTAGAACCATTGAGACACGCTTTTTCTGAGCTCCGTAGTTTGTTTGGAATCGAGCATACATGAGCCAGAGGTCTAGCTGGGATTCAGCTAATGCTAGAACAAATTATACTAACCTATAATCTGAGCTATTTTATTGTGAACTAGCTCCACGGGTATTTTTTATCTTTAGTCCTCGTGTCGTCCAGGGCTCTTGATAGTTGAGCCATTCATATGTTTAACACGAGCGGAAATTTCCTTATGGCGACCGTTGACCATAGGACGGGCTTGTGGGTTTCCTAGGTAACCACAGGTCCGTTTAACGACATCCACAGTCTTAGGGTCAGTGTTGCCACAATTTGGACACATGAAACCACGTTCCGTTGGGGTGAAGTCGCCTTCAAAACCACACTCATAACACTTATCAATTGGGGTATTGGTACCCAGGTAACCAACACGGTCATAGGCATAATCCCAAACGGCTTCCAGAGCCTTAGGATTTTGTTGCAAGACTGGATACTCACAATAGTGGATAAAGCCACCTGAGGCCCCTAATTCAGGATAATCCTTTTCAAAATCCAACTTTTCAAATGGGGTTGGATTCTTGCGGACATCATAGTGGAAGGAATTGGTGTAGTATTCCTTATCAGTGACGTCCTTGACTTGACCAAATTTTTCTGTATCCAAACGACAGAAACGATCGGTCAAACTTTCAGATGGGGTTGAATAAATTGAGAAGTGGTAATCGTATTCATCTGACCAAGCCTCAACCAATTTCTTCATTTCTCGAATGATATCCTTGGTAAATTCCTTGGCTTGGGGATTATGCTCCCATTCACCACCGTAAAAGACGGTTGCGACTTCGTAGAGACCGATATAACCCAAGGAGACTGTCGCCCGACGATTCTTAAAGAGGTCGCCAACATTACCAGTCTTGCTCAGGCGTTTGCCAAATGCTCCGTATTGGTAGAGGATTGGGGCGTTAGCCGGACTTGCTTCTTTAACACGACCGACCCGATAAACCAGGGCATCCTTGGCAATTTGCATCCGTTCCGCAAAAATATCCCAGAATTTATCCCTATCGCCTTGGGATTCTAAGGCAATTCTTGGTAGATTTACGGTAACCACGCCCAGGTTCATCCGACCAGAATTAACTTCTTGGCCATTTTCATCCTTCCAACCTTGCAGGAAGGAGCGACAACCCATAGGAGCCTTGAAGGAGCCTGTCAAATCAATAATTTTATCGTAGGACAGAACATCTGGATACATACGCTTGGTAGCACACTCCAGAGCCAGTTGCTTGATGTCGTAATTAGGTGTCCCTTCTTCTAGATTGAGACCCCGTTTGAGGGTGAAAATCAATTTAGGGAAAATGGCTGTCCGATGCTCACTTCCCAGACCCTTGATGCGGATCTGTAAGATGGCCTTTTGGATTTCTCGTTCAAACCAATTGGTTCCCAGACCAAAACCTAGCGAAGTAAATGGGGTTTGACCGTTTGAGGTAAAGAGGGTATTAATCTCATACTCTAGACTTTGCATGGCATCGTAGATGTCCTTCTTGGTCTTGGTTCGAGCGTATTCCTCTTGCTTATCCTCAGCCACCCATTCCCTAGCATCCTTGAGGTGCTTTTGATAATTGAGCTCAGCGTAAGGGGCTAAAAATTCATCAATGCGATCAGCTGTACAGCCACCATATTGGCTGGAAGCCACATTAGCGATGATCTGAGAAATTTGAGCCGTCGCTGTCTGAATAGACTTAGGACTTTCAACCTCAGCATTCCCAATCTTAAAGCCGTTGGCCAACATACCCTTGAAGTCAATCAGGCAACAGTTGGTCATAGGTGTATAGGGGCTATAATCCAAGTCGTGAAAGTGGATATCCCCTTTTTGGTGAGCATTGGCAACATGAGGTGGCAACATTTTCAGACCGATGGACTTTCCAACAATCCCAGCCGTCAAGTCTCTTTGCGTATTAAAGACATCGCTATCCTTATTGGCGTTTTCGTTGACAACCGTTTGGTCCTTGTTGATTAGCTTGTCAATGGTAAAGTTAATGTCCGTCGCTTGTGAGCGGGCAAAGTCCCTTTGGGTACGGTAATTGATGTACTCTTGGGCAATGGCATACTCATTGGCATTGAGCAATTCATGTTCAACAATGCTCTGAATTTCGTAAATCTTGATATCTGCCATAAAGCGGTTGGCAATTTCAGCTACGATGCGGTCACAAATCCCCTTGAGCTTGACCTCCATCAAAGGAGACATGTGGGAGACATTTTGGCTGGCCTTAATCAAAGCTTGATAAATCTTGTCGCTATCAAAAGAAACGCGACGACCATCACGCTTAATAACAGTAATTTCAGGATCAGTTACGATAAATTCTTTTTCTAGTGTAATCATTCTTTCCACCTCGGAGACCATTATAACACAAGGCAAAAAAAAATCAATATGTTGTGGTGGATTTTTTTAACAACCACAATATATTGATTTTATAGATGAAATTACTTCTTCTGATAGATGAGGAAGTGCTCAGCATTGTCTAAAGAAATTTTCTTATAATTAGACCTTACAACCCGGCTAACCTCCTTAGGAAGTTTTTCCGACTTATTCAAAACGATATACCTAGCATTTCCTTGTAAGATGTCATCATCACGTTTTTGACTATTGTCCTGAGTGCTGGTGTTGACGACAGGATTTGGAAATTGAGAGGCCGACTTAAGACCAGTATCAAGGTAAATCTTTGAGGACTTATCCCAGACATAAATAATCGATTGATTACTAGTGTTAGCTTTTAGATAGTCAGACACATTTCTTCGCTCACGGTTAATATTAACCGATAAGATACCCAGAACAATTGGCGTAGCAATCCCAAGCACCATCACCAAGAGGGGAAGTTGGAAATGTCCCCGAGCGAAACTGGCCCAGTAACCTCCCTGGGACTCATGAATCGTGCGTTTGCGCCGATGCGCCCCAGCGACTTCTTTAGTCTCGCCTTCTGTCCCATCATCCAGTCGATCGTTAATGACTAGGGAGGTCAAAATCAAGCCAAAGGGCAGGGCCAAGAGCAGGGTGAAAACATAGTAGGTCTGCACAAAAATTCCTAGGATAAGACTGATAATAAAGGTAAAGAAGGAGAGCCACTTAACCGTTTTAAATTCTAGAACACGACCAAGGTGGCCAAAGAATCCCAGAAAACCTAGGAGGAGGCCAGAAGCAGCCAAGACCAAGAGTTGGTAGGGCAGGGTAATAAGAAGAGAATCACTCCCTAGAGCAAAGACCTTAAAATTATAAAAGAGGGCCTGGGAGACATATTCGGATAAATTCCCCATATTGAGGACAAAGAAACCGACCGTATAGTAAACCAGAATGGCTCCGAAGATCATGCAGAGGAGCTGATAGAAACCACGAGCAAAGTGGCATTGGAGAAAATTATAGATGCCAATAATAATAAATGACAGGACCCAGAAAATTAAACTGCGCGGGTCAATCAGGGCCGCCAAGGTCCCGAAGAAGCCATAGATAATGAAGGCCTCATCATTTATGTGGCCTGCAAAATACTTGGTCAAGAACCAGAGGGCATTGAGCATGAAGGGATAGGCCCATTGAATGGGGGAGAGACCACCAAATCCCAGAGCCAGGTTAAGAAGAAAGAAGATAGCCGTGTAGGTCATCCCCATTTCAGTCTTCTTGGTCAAGAAGCTAATAATTTTATAGAAATAAATTCCCGACATGTAAAAAGCAAGGAACTCCACCAGCATTAACCAGATACTGGAACCTAAAAAATAAGCTAGGGCAATCAAGGCATAGTAAAGGAAGCCGCCCGTCGCAAAAATGTCCTGATAGGGCAAGTGTCCCTGACTCAGCATTTGCCCCGTGTAAAGGTGAAGCATCTGAGTTGGATTGGCAAAATCAGTCAGCAAGGGATTGGCCACCGAGGTCAATGCCATGACCAGACTAAATAAAAAAATGTAGAAGCGATGACTGCTGTCAACCGCGATACTGTAGGAAGTCTTTCCTCTGGACTTGCTCGTCTGATCGTCGCCTTGCCTGACTGAATCAGCCTGTCGACGGCTATAAGTTGTCTGCTCTTCTTGTTTGTTTGCCACTATCGTTTTCTCCTTGATTAGAAAGCTATTGAGAAGTTCACTTCAACACTTGCTCTTGTCTAAATAATCCCTTCTAGTATATCAGAATTTACCCTTTAGTCAATTTTCTAAGGATGGCAACATAGGTCAAAAGGTCTCTAAACCGGTGTAGTCTCTGCTTGCGATAAAGAGCTAAAAATTTCTGCTCCATCAGTGTCAAATCTTTTTCCTGCATAGTTAGTCCTCCACCTATTTATTCGTAAGGCCCTTCGAAAAATAAGATAGGCTGGAGTACAGACATCTAGTAAATCGAGAAGTCTACTTAGTCAAAATCGAACTTGCTAGGTCAGAAAGTAACAGATTTTGATTTTTCTTGAGTATCATTGAGTGTGAGTATAAATAAGCCTAGTTACTCCCACGATGAGACTAATACTCAATAAAAATCAAAAATAGCCAAGGCAACGAACTGCAGGCAGTACTTGAGTACGGCAAAGTCAGTTAACGATGGATAGTTTTGATTTTTGAAGAGTATAAAAAAACTAGGATAGACTCAAGGTCTACCCTAGTTTGGAAATAGTTGCTTTTATTCTTCATCCAGGAAGCTGTTGAAGACTTCCTCAATCATATCCCACTCAGCATCTGAGTCTTCAGGGATTGGTTGCAGGTCGCCTTCCGTACCATCTTCATTTTCTGTGAAGGAATAGGCTTGAATTTCAATCTCGCCATTATCATCCTCTTGCGCACCAGATGGTACCAAGAGCACATAATTTTTACCAAATTCTTCGCGACCATCGATGGTCAAAAGGATTTCAAACAAGGTCTCGTTACCTTGTTCATCAACCAAAGTAATAACCTCATGATCATGATTGTGTTCGTGTGTCATGTCTCTTCTCTCCTCTAAAACATACGTTCTAAATAATTTTGTAGAATCAGTTGGGCTGCTAGCTTATCAATGACCTTTTTACGCTTGCCCCGACTGACATCAGCCTGCTCAACCAACATCCGCTCAGCTTGAACAGTTGTCAAGCGTTCATCTTGATAGTCTACCGGAATATCAAATAATTCAGCAATCTTTTCCCCGTAAGCCTGACTGGCTTCAACACGAGGACCGCTGGTGTTATTCATATTCTTTGGTAGACCAACAACAAACTTCTCGACCTTGTACTGCTTGACCAATTCCCTCAGGCGCTGGAAACCAAAATCTTCCTTGGCTTCATTGATGGGAATAATCTCTAAGCCCTGAGCCGTAAAACCAAGTGGATCACTGATAGCCACCCCAACAGTTTTCGACCCGACATCTAGTCCCATCAGCCTCATTGAACGTCAATCCCGTTTCCTTTGAGGTAAAAGCGAACCAGTTCCTCAACAATTTCATCGCGTTCGTACTTGCGGATTTTATTGCGGGCATCATTATAGCGAGGGACATAAGCAGGGTCCCCACTTAAAACATAACCAACAATCTGATTGATTGGATTATACCCCTTATCGTTTAAGGAACGGTAAACGGCCGTCAAGGTTTCACTAATTTCTTGTTTACTTCCATCATCTAGATTGAAACGGACTGTTTCATCTGTAAATCCCATACTTGCACCCTCTTTCTATTATGAGCAATTTGTGCTATTATATCCTATTTCCCCTATCTTTTCAATGAAAAGTCACCCTAAAGTTCTACTTTGGGGCAACTTTCTTAAGTCTCTTTCAGATTTGAAAGGGAGAGCTCTTTTCCAACTCTAGAAGGTGTTAATTATCGACCTTTTTTGCACCTGATTGGGCTAGCTTTAAAATATACTCGAGGGGGGTATTATTTTTGACTGCCGTAAAACTAATGCCCAGACCACTCTTTTGTGAGAGCTTGTTCACATCTGCCTTAGTCATATCAAAATTGACATCCACCTTGAGATGGTAGTCTTGTGACAGGTCAAGGTTGACGGTTACCCCAGGGGTATTCTTCAAATCTTGGATAAAGCTATCCTTTTCCCATTCCTCCATGACGACCTGCTTGACTTCATTAAAATCGTGGCCTTCAGCTGCCTTCTTAAAATCATCAGACATGGGCTCGTCAATATTGAGTTTAATGGACTTATAGTCATCCCCGTCGTAATCAATGGTTTGCTTAACTGTAGCCGTTACCCCGTTATCCTGAGTGGTGTACTGCATGGTCTTCTTGCCAGAGACACTCTTGACCTCATGTGAAGATTCTTTCTTTTTGGTTTGGCTGATTGAGTCAGACTTGGAACTTGAGCTAGGCTGACTTGCCTTGGAACAAGCAGCTAGGCTGACAAGCAAGAGTGAGGCCGCCATGAGGCTATAAATTTTTCTTTTCATGATTGCTCCTTAATATCTTTTTCTTCATGAGAATGCCAATGTCAGGGCCTGAGGCCAACTATCACAGCAATATTATAGCTTATTTTAAGGCTAAAAAAAAGGGCTTTCGCCCTTCTTTTTTATATTTTTTAAAGATAGCCATACCTAAAGATCCAACTCTCCAACTTAGAAAGTGCTGGTCCCAGCAGGTATCACTTACAGAACCGCCCGCATCCGAGCCTGATTATTTTCAACCTCGCGAATCGCACGTGGAAGGAAGGCACGAATATCATCCTCCTTATAGCCCACTTGCAGGCGCTTGTCGTCAATCAGGATGGGACTCTTGAGGATACGTGGATTTTCTTGAATCAAATCAACCACTTGACTGAGGCTGAGCTCATCAATATCAAACTCCAAGGCACGGGCATAGCGATTCTTGGAAGAAACGATGCTCTCCACACCGTTTTCGGTCTTGGAAAGGATGTTGAGAATCTCTACCTTTGTCAGCCCTTCTTTACCTAGGTTTTGTTCTTTATATGGTAATTGGTGGTTGTTTAACCAAGTTTTTGCTTTTTTACAGCTGGTACAACTAGAAATAGTATAAATCTTAATCATGTCACTTCTCTCTTTCTATCACATGATACCTATATTTTAGCACAGGTCCTTCCAAGTGAACATAGGTCTTGGGACCTATTTTTGAAATTGTCAACTAAAAAACTAAAACTCTTAATATTTTAAGGGTGGGTTAAGCGAGATGACATCCTTGCTTAATCTTAAAGGATTTATCCTTAACAAAAATCAAAAGTAGCGATATAATATAGTCATGACAATTGAAATTACACCAGCACCAGCACAAGAGCTCAAACAAGCTCTCAAAGATAAAGCAAATGATAAACACTATCGAAAGCTTCATGCCCTCCTCTTACGCTATGAGGGAAAGAGTTTGACGGCTATTGGAAAAGAAGTTGGTCTCGTTCATCAAACGATACGTAACCTTATCACACGTTATCAAGAAGGAGGCCTCTCAGCTATCTTAAACGAAAAACGAGGTGGTCGCCGACGCTCTTATCTAACTATTGAAGAGGAGCAGGACTTCCTAAAAGAGCAGTTTGAGCAAGCAAGGGATGGTGAGTTTATTACTATCCAAGACCTTTTTGACGCTTATCAAAAATGCGTGGGGCGTACCACTACTCGCGAAGGATTTTATGCCCTCCTTAAACGGCATGGTTGGCGTAAAGTTAGCCCTAGACCAGAACCCCCCCAAAAAAGCAGACGCCCAAGTCATTGAAGTGTCTAAAAATAAAATCTACATTCAAGAGCGCCCGTAAGCGCTTCCGACACAGTCGTCGCTATCAAAAATTACGCCTGATGTATCAGGATGAAGCCGGTTTTGGGCGCATCAGTAAGCTAGGAAAATGCTGGGCACCGCACTGTTATGGGGTTGACGATGCCCACACGGGTCAATTCTTTTTCCTTATCGCAGGTGGTTGTAATACCGAGTGGATGAACGAATGCTTACGAGGTTTGTCTGAGCAGTTTCCAGATGACTATATTGTACTGGTCATGGATAATGCTGTGTGGCACAAGTCTAGGAGCTTAGTGATTCCTCATAATATCGAGTTCGCCTTCATCCCACCCTACACCCCTGAGATGAATCCGATTGAACAAGTCTGGGCAGAGATTCGGAAACGTGGCTTCAAGAATAGGATGTTTAAAACTCTCAATGAAGTCATTGATCAGCTCCAAGAAGTGATTAGAGGCTTGCATTGAAGTACTTTAAAAAGCCTTGTTCGAAGAAAATGGATATCCGCTATTTTTGATTTTGGATGAGTATCACAATAGAGAGGTTCAACGGTAGGAGTTGTCCACGGGACTCTCTCCCCCAGATGTACAAGATGCCCGTCGTACTTAAAAAGAAGCCTAAGAAAGACTCCTTTTTACTATTCTAGTAAGATGACCTCAGCAGATTCCTTGTCTTGTAGAAAATCTGCTGAGAAGGTCTAGTGGACTTGCCTAGCTCTCCAATTTCAAGGCTCGGGATAAAGTTGTGACAAAAGTCCTAGCCTCGCTACTTTTTCAACATCAGGCACATTGACGCAGTGGTTGATTGGAGGTCCTTATCCCTTGCTAGGCAAGCGATAGCGGCCATCCTAATCAACTGTGCGGAGGCGGGAGGACAAAAGTGATTTCTAGGAAATCGCGATTTTGGTCCCGCTCTCATTCCTCTATTTCGATGCTATCGAGATCAAGGGATAGTTCTTCTGGCTCTGATTTGTTAGCTGAATCAGCCTCAGTTGCTGGTTCCTCTGGAGTTTTATCATCTTCAATTAGGCCATATTTGATACGGACTTTCTTGTCAATTTCATCAAAGACTTCTGGATTGTCTGCCAAGTATTTCTTGGCATTTTCAGAGCCTTGACCAATCTTTTCACCATTATAAGAATACCAAGCCCCCGCCTTTTGAATAATGTCTAGGTCAGTCGCAATCTTGACAAGTTCACCGGTTCTAGAGATTCCTTCGCCGTACATAATTTCAACTTGGGCAACCTTAAATGGTGGGGCTACCTTGTTCTTAACGACCTTAATCTTAGTTTCCTTACCGATGCTACTATCTTTTTGGTCACCAGTTCCCTTGATTTGGGTATTTCCACGGACATCAAGACGGACGGATGAGTAGAATTTCAGGGCACGACCACCAGGAGTGGTTTCTGGATTACCAAACATAACCCCAACTTTTTCCCGCAGTTGGTTGATAAAGATGGCAATGGTCTTGGTCTTATTGATAGAAGCTGACAGCTTACGCATAGCCTGACTCATCATGCGAGCCTGAAGGCCAACATGACTATCGCCAATATCTCCATCAATTTCGGCACGAGGGACTAGGGCTGCAACGGAGTCAACAACGACCAAATCCACGGCACCTGAGTCAATCAGTTTGCCAGCAATTTCCAAGCCTTGCTCACCTGAGTCCGGTTGGGACAACAACAATTCATCAATATTGACCCCCAGGGCTGCAGCATAACTTGGATCCAAGGCATGCTCGGCATCAATAAAGGCTGCGATACCGCCTTCTTTTTGTGCTTGAGCTACTGCATGCAAGGCAACCGTAGTCTTACCTGAACTTTCAGGGCCATAGATTTCAATAATCCGCCCCTTTGGATAGCCACCAACACCCAGGGCAATGTCAAGGGCCAGACTACCTGAGCTCATGACTTGGACCTTTTGGTCGGCTCTTTCACCCAACTTCATGATGGCACCCTTACCAAAGTCTTTTTCAATGGTTTTCAGGGCATCATCTAGGGCTTTTTTACGTTCATCACCAAACTTCTTGGTAATTTCATCTGTTTTTTTCGCTTTTTTTGCCAATTCTTTTCTCCTATTAGTTGAACTTGCCTATAACAAGAGGAGCTGACTCGACGCTCGGCAATTCCTGCTAATACTCTCTGGTATGAAGCTTTTAAGCACCCAAGTCGGCGACCTATCTTTCACCTAGACTTGAATGAGGGCTTTTCCTCTTGCTATTTTTGCCATGTATTAGTTATTATACTAAAATTTTCTCCTTTAATAAAGTTTTTCGCACCAGATTAAAGGCGTGGAGGACGGCAATCTCACGCACATCACTACGAGAGCGTCCATTTATTTTCACTAGGTGACTTTCTAAACTGTCAGCAGTAGCCAGACCAATAAAGACAGTTCCAGCCGGTTGACCTTCCAGGCTATCAGGTCCAGCAACCCCAGTCAGGGAAATAGCAAGATCAGCTCCAGTCTTACGTCTAGCACCAGCAGCCATTGCCTCGGCAGTGAAGGCTGAGACAACCCCGTGAGCTTGAAGTTCTACCAGAGGTATGCCCAGCATCTTGGATTTTTCTTCCATACTGTAAGTGACAAAACCTCCATTAAAGACAGTCGAAGCTCCTGAAAAGTCCGCCAGAGTAGCTTGGAAGAGGCCAGCGGTTAGACTTTCTGCAGCTGTAATAGTCTTGTCAGAGCTTTTGAGCAAGTCAAAGGCCACTTGAGGCAGAGAATTATCATCGCCATAGGCATAGAAATAGCTAGATAAGGGATGGTCATCCAGCGATTGAACGGTCATCAATTTTGCTTCTAGCTGATCCAATTTTTGCTCGGCTAAATCTTGGCTTGGGGCCTTGGTGGATAGGCGCAGAGTCACTTCCCCCGTCTTGGCATAGGGGGCGATGGTCGGGTCGGTCTGATTCTTGATAAAATCATCAATAATCGTCACCAACTGGCTTTCGCCAATGCCAAAGAAACGCAAAACACGAGAGTAAAGTTGCTGATGATCCTGGTCTATTAGGGGAAGCAGTTGCTCTTGGACCATAGGCTTGAGTTCGCTAGGTGGGCCTGGTAGAACAATATAGGTCTTGCCCTCAACCTCAAGAAGACCACCGACTGCTAGACCTGTACGGTTTTGAAGAGGGGTAGCCCCCTCAACAATCTGGGCCTGGCGCTCATTGTTGGCGGTCTTGAGCACCGCTGGACGAGCCGCAAAGAAGTGATTCAACTTATCCATGGCCTGGCCATCAAAAACCAAGGGCCGATGGAGAAACTTGGCCAAAGTCTGTTTGGTTAAGTCATCATCCGTTGGCCCAAGGCCACCACAGAGAACAATCATGTCACTACGTTGGCGAGCCTGCTCAAGGACTGAGAGAAGCCGTTCTTCATTGTCGCCAACAGCTGTCTGGAAGTAGACATCAATCCCCAATTCTGCAAATTTCTCTGAAAGAAATTGGGCATTGGTGTTGACGATTTGCCCCGTTAAAATTTCCGTTCCGACTGCAATTATTTCAGCTTTCATTAGGTCACCTACTTATCTATTCGTAAAGTCATCTTATTTTATCAAAAAATTGGTCCGGTGGACCAATTTTTCACGAGCCTAGAAATTAAAGAGCGAGTCTGGTCCAGTGGACTAAGATTCACGCGACATGAAGATAAAGCAGTCGATAATACTGCTTTATCTGAATTAGTCAGAGACACAGAAAGCTTCACTGGAAGTTTTCGTATAAAAAGTGCTAGCCTCGTTACTTTTTCAACATCACACATATTGACGTAGTGGTTAGCTCTGGTCTCCGTTGGGGGCAGAATTGGGAAAGTAGGTTTGACCCAGCACAATCATTTTTCCCGAGTTTTAAAAATAGACAATGAGTTTTGACCTTGCGCAACTTTTTTCATTCGACACGAGACTAGGTACTTAATAAATAGGAACTGAACAAAATTAACAAAGGGAACTTGATTAGGCAACCCCAGTGGACAACCTTAGGATCTGTTAATCTTTGAAAATTACAGTTAGATTAATAACCATTTCTCCAAATCTAAAAAAGGGAATCTGATAACAGAAAATTCTTGACAGGCTATTTAAAAAATTGTACGATTTCAATATTACAAAATAGAACAAGAGGAGGCCATTATGAGTCTATTACAATTAAAAAATATCCACAAATCTTATTACCTAGGTAAAGAAGAATTTCCCGTCCTAAAAGGAATCGACCTTTCTTTTGAGCAAGGTGATTTCATCAGCATTCTGGGAGAATCTGGTGGGGGAAAATCCACCTTGATGAATATTATTGGTGGACTGGATCGAAATTATTCTGGTGATGTCCTTATCAATGGACAACCGCAAAAAAATAAAGGTGAGAAGGGTATGGATGAATATCGCCGCCAAACTATTGGTTTTATTTTCCAATCCTTCAATCTGGTGAACTACCTCAGTGTGCTAGACAATGTTCTAACCAGCCTAAAAATGACTAGGCTGTCGCATAAGGAACAGCTAGATCAGGCTGAAAAACTGTTGAAGCAGGTTGGCCTTTATGAGCACCGCAAGAAAAAACCTGCACAATTATCTGGTGGACAAAAACAAAGGGTTGCCATTGCTCGGGCTTTGGCTAGTAATCCTGAAATTATTATCGCTGATGAACCGACCGGTGCTTTGGATTCACAAAATACCAAAGAGGTCCTCAGGATTTTACAAGATATCGCTAAATCTGGGAAAACTGTTATCGTGGTTACCCATTCACAAGAAGTTGCTGATGCTGGAACACGAATTGTCTCCCTGACCGACGGCCAAATAACTGCCGATAAGCGCATACGCGACCCATTCTCAACAGAGAAAGACTCGGAAGAACTATCTTCTAGACCTTTGACCAGAGGGGCTAGTTGGAAAATGGCTTGGGCTCATTTTAAAAATGTTTGGAAACAAAATCTTATCATAACAATTGGGATGGCTATTGGGCTCTTTTCTGTCATGTTCTTCTTGGGACTAGGTAATGGAGCCCAAAATTATATGAACAGCTTCATCAATGATATTGCTAATCCTAAGGCTTTCCAAGTGACTTTTAAAAACACCGATGTCTTGGCCAGTACAGGCATGACCTCTAGGGACAAAGAAAAAATTAGTAAAATTAAGCACATCACCAAAACAGAGTATGGCTACTACGCATCAACTTTCACTATTAGCTATAAAGGAAAACCGGTTCAAAATAGTGTTTTACAAACGGCAAACGACACGATTGTGAAAAAGAGTATCTCGAACAAAACTCTACCTAAGGGGGATCAAATCGTTGTGTCAAAGACCTATGCCAAGAAAAATATCTCTAAAGATATTAAAAAGGCTGTTGGCAAGAAGGTTACTATTGGCCTAGCTGTTTTAGACGAGTCTGGAAAGCCTACTACTATCACTAAAGAATATACTATTTCTGGGACAACCGATCAGATGACCTTAGTCTCTATGGATAGTTTACAAAAAGCTGCGACTAAACAAGGAGCTAAACTAAAACCCAATTTTGTCACAGCTAGTGTTGATAATTTGAACAATACTAAACAGGCACAAAATGACGTTCGTTCTTTGAAGAAAAATGGAAAAACTCTCTATACCATCACAGGTCTGGGTGCAACTCTGACTTCGATTACTCAGATTACTTATATCGTTGGCGTTGTTCTAGCCTTGGTTGCTGGTATTTCCCTCTTGGTCAGCATTTTGATGATTGTAGCAACGACCTATATGAGCGTTACGGAGAGAACCAAGGAAATTGGTGTTTTGCGGGCTATGGGAGCTAGACGGAAAGATATTCGTCGCCTCTTTGTCAATGAAAGTCTGCTACTAGGCGTATCTGCTAATATCTTAGCCATCATTACCGCCCTAGCCGTTCAACTTTTAGTTAATAAATTGGTTTACTCGACCATTAAATTTGACATTATCCAAGTGTCCCTAACTACGACAATCACGACCGTCATCATTGGTTTGCTGATTGCCCTGATTGCTAGCCTTGCACCATCTGGTAAGGCAGCTAGACTCAATCCAATTGATGCCCTAGCTAGTGAATAAGCAGATTTACATTAACACTCCAGCCTTGTAATCAGGGCTGGAGTATTTTGTTATGAATCCTAACAATCCTCATTAAGAAAACTTCTTGTTCCTAGCCCTAGACCTCTGTAAAATAAGGTTGAAAGGAGGGAAGGCTATAAAAGTCTCTCAGGTTCTTAAGGAAATCCGTCAGAAACACGGACTAACTCAGGATGATCTAGCTCAAAAGCTCCATGTCTCTCGTTCAGCCATTGCTCGGTGGGAGTCAGAAGTCGGTTTACCTGATATTGGTAACTTGTTAACTATCAGCGAAACTTTTCATACTAGTTTAGAGAAGCTAATCAAGGAGGAAAAGGCCGTCAAAGAAAAAGTTGTTCGAGATAATCAGATTAAAAAATGGCACTATCTCATTCTTGCCTATCTACTGGCGACGCTTATCTATATTGCCTATTTTGCCTTGGTTCACAGAATCTTTATGCTGGGCTTCTTGATCGCAACGATTTTCACATTAGCTTACGAAGTAAAATTATTTCTCCAAAGGAGATAATAAAAATAGGCCTTCGGATTTGCGAAGGTCCGTTTTTATTTAAAGTCACAGCCATTCTCGTGGTCATTGATGAGTCCAGCTGCTTCTAGGAAGGAATAAATGGTGGTTGGGCCAACGAATTTACAGCCACGTTTTTTCAGATCCTTGGCAATCTTCTGGGACAGGTCGTTTTGGGCAGGTAGGTCCTTATAACTGTCAACTTGATTGACAAGGGGAGTAAAGTTAAGATAGGACCAAATATAACGGTCAAAGGAGCCAAATTCCTCTTGAATAGCTTGAAAGGCCTGGGCATTGGCACGGGTAGCGTAGAGTTTTGCTCGGTGGCGAATGATGTCAGAATTGTCAAGCAAGCTGTCAAGCTCCTCATCACTCATCTGGGCGACTCGGTCAATATCATAGTTATGAAAGGCCTCCTTGAAGGCTTGGCGTTTGTTGAGAATAGTCTCCCAAGACAGACCGGCCTGATAACCTTCTAGGCAAAGCAACTCAAAAAGGGATTGATCATCATGCAGGAGCTTCCCCCACTCCTGGTCATGGTAGGTGATATATAAGGGGTTGGTCATCTTGACCCAGCCACAGCGTTTAGTCATAGCTTTCTCCTATTTTACCAACATCTTAAGAGCTGACTTGATATAGTTTTCAGCTGTGTCCGTCGTTCCTTCAAAGAATTTCTTGATTTTCCTGAGCTCAGCGGCCTTATAGCCTAGTGCCAGCATAGCTTCCATAGCTTCCTCCAGCTCCTGATTATCCCCAGTCTGGACGGGCGCCTTGCTTTCTGTCGGACCATCCGCCACCACTACTTTGCCATCTAAGTCCAGCACCATCTGCTGGGCTGTCTTCTTGCCAATCTTAGGGAACTTGGTCAGGTAGGTGATGTTTTTCTGCTCAATGGCTTGCACTAAGCCCGCATTATCATCAGCCGCAATAATTGCTAGAGCAGACACTGGGCCGATACCCGAAACCGAAATCAAACTGAGAAAGAGTTGCTTCTCCTCCTCGGTCGCAAAGCCGTAAAGGAGCTCCGCGTCTTCTCTCACCACCTGGTGAACATAGACCTTAGCTTCCTGATGGAGATGTCCTGAGTAAGCATAAGGATTAGCTACATGAAGAATATAGCCGATAGAGTTGACTTCCAATACAATATATTTAGCTGTAATTTTGCTGATGATTCCTTTAAAGTATTCGTACATAATCTTCCTTCTTTTTGTATCATTTTGCCTATCTAGCATATCATATTTTTTTGCTGAAAACTGCAAACACAAGTGAAACCAGTGGTTGACAAAGTGTACAGGAAGCTGTATTCTCAAGATAACTAAAAGCTGTTAGGATAGAGTTAGAAAAGAAAAGGAGGAAGCGATGATGAAGCTCGCTGATAAATTATTTGAACTAAGAAAAGAAAAAGGCTGGTCACAAGAAAGGCTGGCTGAACAAATCAATGTCTCTCGCCAGAGCATCTCCAAGTGGGAGTCTGGCCAAGCGCTGCCTGAACTCGAAAAAATTGTAGAGCTGAACAAGATTTTCCAAGTGACGACAGATTATCTGCTTTTAGAAGAAAGCGACAAGCCGGAAATAAAACCCGTCCTCTCAGAAGACGAAAAAAATCGCTACTATAAGGAAGTGAAATCTTATGGTTTCTGGCAGGTTTTATCCATTTTTATATCTGCCTTGGCTATCTTTCTCTTTTTCGCGGGTTCTAGCTTTCCAGCAAAATTCACTGCCCTGGTCTGGTTGAGCTTTTTCCTCTTAATCGCATCAGCAATGGCTATTAACAAGGCGCTAAAGATTAAGGAAAAGTACTTGGACAAGGTTATAGGCCTTGATGAGGATTCTAAGAAAGAAGGTGCTAAAGATGACACTAAAAACTGACAATCCCATACCTGTCAAAACTCGTCTGAAAGAGCTGATTGGAGACTGGCTCTTCATCTCACTCTATCTAATTTCTCTTTTTTTTTGCTAGCTATGGGCTTTTACTATCTGGTTCTAAAAGGCATTCCTGCATTCACTGAAGCCCAGAGCCAACTTCTGGCTTTTTCTACCTCTGTACTGCCTTTGACTATCATCTTTGCTTGGCTGGACTATGGAAAAGGAAGTGTTGGCAAGCGCTGGGCAGGTTTACAGCTGATTTACAAACATAGGAGCTTTGCCCACAACATTTTGCGCTCTGCCATCAAGTTTTTCCCTCGGCAGTTAGGACATATGGGAGCTATTCGTAGTGCTTATCAAGCAGATACCCTGTCAATTTTCTTGTCAACTTCAGCAGGGATTCTCTTCTTGATCTTTCTGCTGATGGGACTGCTTCGCAAGGACAAACGTCATCCAGCTGATTTGCTTGCTGGAACGCAAGTTCAGCTCAAAAATTCAAAACAGCTCTAGTTCTCTATGACTAGAGCTGTTTGATCTTCTATAAAGTTTAGTATTTCCCTAACTCCCGCAGACTAGTATGATTCTCTTGAATCCGACGGAACATTTTTTCCATATCAGATTTGGTAAAATTAACCAGTACAGGTCGACCGTGAGGGCAGTTATAGGGATTTTTACACTGGGATAATTGAACCAAAAGATTGCGGGCAGAGTAATCATCCAGGGCGTGGTTGGCTTTGATTGAACGTTTACAGCTCATCATGATAGCCAACTCAGCCCGGTAAACCTTGATGGAAACTTGGTCCGTCAAGAGGAGCATATCGCACATCTCATAGACGCCCGATTCAATCTCTTCCTCCTTCATCCAAATAGGATGTTCCCGCAAGATAAAGGTATTATTACCGTAGGGCTCAAGATAGATACCTACTTGGTTGAGCAGGGGCATTTTTTCCTGGAGATTGATAAAATCTTCCGCTCGAAATTCAAAGAGATAGGGAACCAAGAGCTGCTGTAAAGAACTGTCAACATCCCCAATTTTTTCACGGTAGTATTCGTATTTGACCCGCTCCTGGGCAGCGTGTTGGTCAATAATGTAGAGGCCACCTTGACCTTGGGCAAAGAGATAGGTCCCTTGCATCTGGCCAAAATAATCCAATTCAGGAAAGGCAGAACTTTCTTCCCGGTCTAAACGGTCCATCAATTTGTGAGTTTGGGCCTTCTTTGAGAAGTCAATGTCAGGGTGTTCTCCATCTTGGCCTTCAGGCTGAGGGCGTTGCGCCTGCTTGACGGAGGTAGATGAGGAAACAGACTTGACAGAATTGTCAACTTGATTGACAGGCTCAGATGCTGGGCCTGACTGATTTTCTGCTACTTGATTGTCTGATTTAAGGAAGAAGTCTTGACGCTTTTGGTCATAATAGAGACTGGTCTGCTTGAGAGGCAGGCTGGTTTGAACAGGCTTTTCTACCTTACGGACGCTGGACTTGGCCAGATTTTCTAAGGCATCTGGAATCAAATCCTGCTCCCGCAGACTTTCAGCAATAGCCTCGCGAATGAGCTGCATGAGCTCCTTTTCTTTAGAAATACGGACTTCCTGCTTGGTTGGATGGACATTGACATCGGCTAGATAGGGGTCAATCTGGATATCAATGACAGCCAAAGGAAAGCGACCAACCATAAGTTTGGAGCCATAGCCATCTAAAATGGCTCGGTTAAGGAGGAAATTTTTGATGTAACGACCATTGATAAGTATGGTGATGTAGTTGCGGTTTGCCCTAGTCAACTCAGGCAGGCTGATATAGCCCGAAACTTCAAAATCTAGGTCACTATTGGAAATTTCAACCATCTTCTTGGCGGTATTGAGACCATAAATTCCTGCGATAGCCTGACGGAGGTCACCTGTTCCAGCTGTCTTGGTCAACTCACGCCCCTCGTTAATGAGGGTGAAGGCAATTTCAGGATGACCCAGACTCTGCCGATTGATAACATCAACAATGTGGCCCAATTCGGCTTGCAGAGATTTCATATATTTGAGGCGGGCTGGAGTATTGAAAAAGAGGTCCTCAACCGTAATCTTGGTACCCACAGGAGTACTGATAGGCTCCTGGGAGAGGATTTCTCCCCCTTTGGCGACCAGAAGCGTTCCGTGGTCAGCTCCCTTTACCGCTGTTTTTATGGTCAAATCGCTGATTGAGGCGATGGAAGGCAGGGCTTCTCCCCTAAATCCCAAGGTGCGAATTCGAAAGAGGTCTGCCTGATTTTTAATTTTACTGGTGGCATGGCGACGCAGACTAAGGGCGACATCGTCATTTTCAATCCCCTGGCCGTTGTCGGTCACCTGAATTTTCTTGAGACCGGACTCTTCTATTTCAACCGTAATCTGCGTGCTCCCCGCATCAATAGCATTCTCGACTAGTTCTTTGACAACGCTACTGGGTCGCTCAACAACCTCACCAGCAGCAATCTGATTGGCCAGAACCTCTGGCAATTCAATAATTTTTGACATAAGACCTCGCAATGGTTTAAAAATTTCTCGACAGACTTTTTTAGATAAGCCAGCGAATTTTTAAACGTTAATAATACCATTATAGCACAGAATGGACTACCACCCTATTTTGAGAAAGTGGGTAAATCCTTCTAAAATTTTATGCCGAGTTAAATTCAAAAGCTGAAACTCCAAAACGAAAAACTCTGTCAATTATTCAGGTTTATTAGTGACTGGCGAAGTGAGTTTATCTGATTTTTATTTAGTATGAGTATTAATTCACACTTTGATTTTTGCAAAAAAGCCCCTTATCTTTTGGGACAAGTAGGGCTTAGGTTTATAACATTTTTTTCAATTCGAAGAGGGCATTCATAGCTTCCATTGGGGTCATATTGACCACATCCAAATTCTGGAGAGCCTGAGCTAACTTGTCATTGGGTTCAGCCACCTCAAAGAGTGATAGCTGCTGATTGTCTGTTTCATGCTTGACAGTCCTGTCAAGCCCAGAAGCTTCCTCTTGGCTGGTCAAGCTGACCGAGTGGGATTCTAAATCTGTCAATATTTTGGTGGCCCGCTGAAGGAGGTCCTTGGGGAGCCCTGCAATTTTCGCAACATGAACCCCGTAGGACTTATCGGCTGGACCAGCTGTAATCTTATGCAGGAAGGTGACATCCCCATCCTTTTCCAGAGTCGCTACATGAACATTGACTAGATGTGTCAAGCTAGTTGACAGTTCTGTCAACTCATGATAGTGGGTGGCGAAGAAGGTCTTAGCCCCTACCTGGTCGTGAATGTGTTCGATAATGGCTTGAGCTAGAGCCATTCCGTCATAGGTGGCGGTGCCCCGACCCAATTCATCAAAGAGGATAAGGGACTGACTGCTGGCCCGCTGAATGGCCATGTTGGCCTCCATCATCTCAACCATGAAGGTGGAGTGACCAGAAATCAGGTCATCAGCTGCCCCAATCCGTGTATAGATAGCATCAAAAATTGGCAAATTGGCTGACTCAGCGGCCACAAAGGAGCCAATTTGGGCCATAACAACAGTCAGGGCTAGCTGGCGCATATAGGTGGATTTCCCACTCATATTAGGACCCGTAATCAGCTGAATAGCGGTATCCTGGTCTAAGGTTATGGTGTTGGGGATGTATTCCTGGGTTCCCATGACCTTTTCGACAACAGCATGGCGACCGTCTTGAATGTCAATGACCTCTTGGTCATTGAACTGGGGTCGCACATAATGATTATTTTCAGCGACAACAGCTAGACTTTGCAGAGCATCCACAGTTGCAATATTTTTAGCCAGGTCTTGCAGGCGCTGGATGTATTTTTCCACCTGATTGCGGACGGTCATAAAGATATCGTACTCAAGGGTTGCCGATTGCTCCCTCGCTTCCAGCATATCACCTTCAATTTTGGCTAGTTCAGCAGTTCCAAACCGCTCAGAATTTTTCAGAGTTGCCTTGCGAAAGAAATGGTCTGGCACCAAGGATAGATTGGAATTGGTCACGTGGAAATAATAGCCGTCCTTACGATTGTAGTCAATCTTAAGAGTAGAAATCCCACTAGCTGTACGTTCCTTGGCCTCAATGTCAGCAATCCAAGTGGTTCCCTCCCGCATAACCTGCCGGTAGTGGTCCAGCTGCTGGTCAAAGCCAGTCTTAATCATGCCCCCTTCGGTGATGGTGGCTGGTGCATCCTGGTCAAGGGCAGAAACAATCAGACTCTCCAATTCTGGTAGGGCATCAATGGCTTCATTTAATTGGTCTAAAATGGGGCTAGCAAAACTAGCTAGAATGGCCTTGATTTTGGGAACCTGAGACAGGGTGTGGCCAAGTTGCAGGAGGTCCTTGGGATTGGCCTTGCCGAAAGAAACCCGACTAGCCAGGCGCTCAATATCATAGACCCCCTTTAGACTGTCGGTCAGGTCACTGCGCTCAAAAAAGTTATCCAAAAAGGTTTGAACAATCTCTTGGCGTCCCAGGATTTTCTCTCGACTGACTAGGGGGCGGTCAATCCAGGTCCGCAAGAGTCTCATCCCCATGGCTGTTTTAGTGGCATCCAAAAGCCAGAAAAGACTGCCATGTTTCTTGCTGGTTCTAGCGTTTTCTAAAAGGTCCAGACTGGTCTTGGTGGCATAGGTCATCTGCAAGAAATCCTTGATTTCATAGTGGACAAGACCTTGCAGGTGGCTGAGCTCCCGTTTTTGTGTTGTGTGGACATATTGGAGGAGCTTGCCGGCTGCTTGAGCCTCTACGATTGATAGGTCAGGACCAATTAGCTGGACGTCCTCATAAACTTCCTTTTCAGGCGATAGGAGGAGGTTCATCTGCTTGGTCAATGCCTCCTCCTGCTTATCATTCAAATCGAAACCTAGGACAACTTCTTTGGCCTTAAGGTTTTGAATTTCACTACGGACAGTCGTAAAGTCTGTCAGACTGGTGGCATAAAATTCCCCAGTTGAGAGGTCCATATAGGAGAGGCCGTAAATACCGTCCAGGTAATCAATGGCAACCAGAAAATTATTGCTACTATCAGGTTTGCTGGAATCAACTACTGTCCCTGGGGTGATAACCTGAACCACCTCACGCTTGACCACACCGACAGCCTTCTTGGGGTCCTCCATCTGCTCAGCAATGGCCACCTTATAGCCCAAGTCAACCAAAACATCGATATATTGTTGGGCTGAGTGATAGGGCACGCCCGCCATGGGAATGGGATTGTTGGCATTCTTATTGCGACTGGTTAGGCTAATTTCCAAGATCTGAGCCGCCTTGACCGCATCGTCATAGAAGAGCTCATAAAAATCCCCCATCCGAAAAAGCAAAAAAGCATCCGGATAGGATTCTTTGATGTCTAAATACTGCTGCATCCCTGGAGAAATTTTATCTTTTGCCATTTGCTAATCCTTCGTTAATCTTTTCTTCCAAACTCTTGGTCACATACTGCAGAAGATCACTAGCATCCTGCATTTTGGAACGGTAGTCCTGTACCAAGGGGAGGTTCGAAAGTTCCTGATTTAAGCGATCGGCAGCCTGACCTGACTGGTCGGCTGCCCGATTTTTTTCTAGTTTTTCGTAGAGAACTGCCTCCTGCTGATAGGTCTTCATGTCGTGAGCCAAATGATTCAAATTTGGCTGGGCCTTTACCTTGGCCTGCACCGCTTGAAAGGCCTCAACGCTCTCATGTTGGGCCATGAGGGTCTGTAGTTTTTTTACAGCTTGGTTTAAATCCGTCATCAGTTCAATTCTTCCTCAATGGCCTGAGCCTTGACTGCATCTTGACAGATAACCAAGAGGGTATCAGCACCTGCAACCGTTCCCAGAATATCACTGCGACCTTCTCGATCAATGATATTAGCCAAGACATCGGCTTCTCCCAGCTCTGTACTAAGAACCAGAATAAAACTAGCTCGTGAAATCTTTTTAATATAGTCCCTGGCCACATCCGACAGATGGGAAGTCTCCTCGGCTGACAAGCTATAATAGAGCTTCCCGTTTTCATCGCGACGTTTGAGCAGACCAATCTCTCGCAAATCCCGAGACAGGGTAGCTTGGGTGACGGCAATCCCTTGCCGTGCCAGGCTAGCCTTGATTTCTTCTTGGGTTCCCACTCGTTCCTCTTGAATAATGGCTCTTATCTTATTTTGACGTTCAATTTTATTCATGTCATCCTCTAAATCTCTCAATTTATACCTTACCCATTATAACAAAAAGAATTGGCTTTTTCACCCTAGATAAGTCGGATGAAATTTGCCAAATGCCCCAGCAAAATCAAGCTATTTATGTTACAATGAAATGAATACTTTCACAGGAGAATCACATGGATAGTAAACTTATTATCGCTCAAGAAATCCAGGCTGCCCTGCCCGATATGGAGCTGGAGGCGATTGTTAATTTATTGGAAGTTCCTAAAAATTCTAGCATGGGAGACTTGGCCTTCCCAGCTTTTTCTTTGGCCAAGGTCTTACGTAAGGCTCCCCAAGCCATTACCAGCGAACTGGTTGAAAAAATCCAGTCCGATAAATTTGAAAAGGTCCAAGCAGTTGGTCCTTATATCAATTTCTTCCTCAACAAGCAGGAAATTTCCCAGGCCGTTCTAGCTGAGGTCATTGCCAAGGACAAGGACTATGGTCAGCAAGAACTAGGCCGGGGCAAAAATATCACCATCGATATGTCCAGTCCTAATATCGCTAAGCCCTTCTCTATCGGTCACCTGCGTTCGACCGTTATCGGCGACAGCCTGGCTAAAATTTTTGAAAAAATCGGCTATAAATCTGTTAAAATCAACCACTTAGGGGACTGGGGCAAGCAGTTTGGCATGTTGATTGTCGCCTACAAAAAATGGGGCGATGAAGGGGCTGTCAGGGCCAACCCCATCAATGAGCTCCTGAAACTCTACGTCCGCATCAATAAGGAAGCCGAGAGCCAGCCTGAACTGGATGAAGAAGCTAGGGACTGGTTCCGCAAACTAGAAGCAGGTGACCAAGAAGCCATCAGTCTTTGGCAATGGTTCCGTGATGAAAGCCTGGTGGAATTCAACCGACTTTATGACCTTTTGAGAGTCCAGTTTGACAGCTATAATGGCGAAGCCTTCTACAATGACAAGATGGACGAAGTTGTTACTCTCCTGGAAGATAAGGATCTCCTCCAGGAATCCCAAGGCGCTCAGGTTGTTAAGCTGGATAAATACGGTATTGAGAACCCTGCCCTCATTAAGAAATCAGACGGAGCCACCCTCTATATCACAAGGGACTTGGCGGCGGCCCTCTATCGTAAGCGGACCTATGATTTTGCCAAGTCCATCTATGTGGTCGGCAACGAACAAGCGGCCCACTTCAAACAGCTCAAGGCTGTGCTCAAGGAGATGGACTACGACTGGTCAGATGACATCACCCACGTTCCTTTTGGCCTGGTGACCAAGGATGGCAAGAAGCTCTCAACCCGTAAGGGCAATGTCATTCTCTTGGAGCCAACCATCGCCGAAGCCATCAAGCGGGCTGGTGACCAAATTGAAGCCAAGAACCCCGACCTCCCTAATAAAGAGGCCGTTGCCCAAGCTGTCGGTGTCGGAGCGATTAAGTTCTACGATCTCAAGACTGACCGCCTCAATGGATATGACTTTGATCTGGATGCCATGGTTTCCTTTGAAGGGGAAACTGGCCCCTATGTCCAATACGCCTATGCTCGTATTCAATCCATCCTTCGCAAGGTGGACTTTAAGGCCGATCCAGCTGTCGGCTACTATTTAGATGATGCTGAAAGTTGGGAAATTATCAAGCTAATTCAAAACTTCCCTGCTGCTATCAAACGAGCTGCCGATAATTTTGAGCCCTCTATCATTGCTAAATTCGCGATCAGCCTAGCTCAGGCTTTCAATAAATACTATGCCCACAATCGTATCTTGGACCAGAGTCCAGAGCGTGACAGCCGTCTAGCTCTCAGCTATACAACGGCACTGGTTCTCAAAGAAGCCCTGCGTCTTCTGGGCGTGGATGCACCAGATGAAATGTAAACTAGAGCTTATAAGAACTTAAAATACCACCAATCATCCCAGAGAAGATTCTTGATTTATTAACGATCTTCTCTGGGCTTTTCTTATGAATTCATGTCTAACTTTCTATTGTATTGAATGGACTCAAAAAAAGACAAACCTCAAATGAAGTTTGTCTCAGATCAATGGACAGTTTCAAAGTAGTCCTTAGTCTCGCTTAAGTTTTTATACTCTTCGAAAATCAAAATTTTCCGTCGTTAACTCACCTTGCCGTACCCCCAGTACTGTCTTCAGTTCGTTGCCTCGGCTAATTTCGATTTTCATTGAGTATTAGTGAATCAATCCCTCTTATTTTTGCTGATCCATCTGGCAATCCCAGCAACCAGTAGCAAAGTCGTCAAACCGAAAGCTACAAGAGCTACAGGGGTGTTCACCATATCAGGAAAAGGATCAATTCTGTTAATTAAACGCATGATAGAGAGAACAGCGAGAAGAAGCAATAATGAGGATTCAAGCCTGATAAGTGAAGTCATTTCATTGTTAATTGCCCACAAAAATCCTGGGAAACAAAGCAATGCAAGTGCTATGACAAGCAGGTTTGAAAGTTTCTCTTCACCATTGTTAATTACTGATATCATAAGACCATTTGCTATAATGATCAAAGCTGTACAAATAATAAAAGAACTTTTTCTTCTCACGATAACCACCTCAAAACGTAGATTGATTTAACAGATGCTTAGCTTGCTAGACCATAACCAATGTAGGCACCTGAAGCTGCACAAAGACCTAGATAAGCTGCTCCTGCTCCCCAACCAATTGGACCAGTAGCCATACAAACGGCCATGGTTGCTGCACCATAAACTGTAGCACCACCGAAGACACGATCCCAATTGACTCCACCTTCAATGCTAGCAAGCATTTCAGTGTCCATAAGTTCAAATTGTTCAAAAGCTAAAGAATTCATAAACATTCTCCTTTAAAATTATTTTACTAGTCGACTAATATCTTCATTTTAATATTTTTTTCAAAAAATTAAAGGTTAAAATCAATAATTGTATAACGTTTTTGGGATCTAATGTATAATTTTCTTTCATTTTAATTAACCTTTAATTAAAAATATCCTAAAATAGATGAAATTATAGTTGCTACAGACACTTACTTATTAGAGCACTTTTTATTATGTAACTGAAAAGCCTTTATTGTAGCCTAGAAGGAAACTTTTAAGACCATCGAAAAATCCGATAGTCCTATTTTGTACTTATATGAAAATTGAAAACAGACGAAGAAAGCACCATCTATTAGTGAAAACTATCGTTTAACTAATAGAACGTCAGCAACTATGGTTGACTGACTAGTTTCTTCACTAACCTCATAAAGTTGGTAGAAACGACCGACTTATATGAGGTGTCGTTCAAACTGCAGACTGTACTGAAGTACGGCAAAGTGAGTTAACCAGGTGACTCGAGAAAAGAAAAGCCGATTACGCTTTGCTTGATGTATCTTGAGATTTTCGAAGAGTATTATTCTAGTCATCTTCCACAAAACGTCCTAGGATACGGACATCCTCAGCAACAGAAACGAAAGCCTTGGGGTCAGCCTTTCGCATAGCATATTTGAAATCATTAAATTCTTCTCGGGTGATGATGGTAATCAGCACCGCTTTTTTCTCATGATTGTAGGTGCCTTCGGCATTATTAATCTGGGTCACCCCTCGATGGAGTCGCTTGTGAATCTGCTTGGTCACCCGATCAGGCCGACTGGTGATAATCGTCGCCTGCATTTTCTTTTGCTTAGTAAAAATGGCATCCGTCATCCGGCTGGAAACAAAGATGGTCACCATAGAATAGAGGGCATACTGCCAACCAAAGAGAAGACCTGCAAAAATCATGATAACGCCATTAACGGCGAGCGAGATGCTGCCAACAGCACGCCCTGTCTTCTTGCGGATGTAGAGACTGACAATATCCGTTCCTCCGCTAGAAATCCGCGACCGCAGTCCATAGCCAATCCCCGTCCCCATGACCAAACCACCAAAGATAGCATTAATCAAGGGATCACTTGTCAAGGTAATCTGGGGCATGATTTGGATAAAGAAGGAACTGATGGTTACCGTGATGAAGGTAAAAATGGTAAAGCGGTGGCCCAAGTTGAACCAGGCTAAAATCATCAGCGGAATATTGATGGCGTAAAAGGTTACCGAAACCGGTATCACAAAGCCGACAAAGCGGTCACTCAGAGCCGACAGTACCTGTGCTAAACCGGTCGCCCCGCTGGAATAGACGTGGCCTGGTTGAAAGAAGAAATTGACCGCAATACTGGATAAAATCCCGTAAAAAAGTGAGGCCGAAATTTTCTCGGCATACTTTTCCCGCGAAATACTGCGGACCGCATGTAAGAGACCAACCTTCTTAGCTGCCTTACCGACCGCATACTTGATTTGGCGTTTAGGCTGTGTTTTTTTAGTCATGGTCTTGCACTTGCAGAGCTAGTTCTTCCAATTGTTTTTGGGCAACCAGGCTAGGAGCCTGGGTCATTGGGTCAGAAGCCTTGTTATTCTTAGGGAAGGCAATGACTTCACGAATGTTGTCTTGGCCAGCCAAAATCATAACAAAGCGGTCCAGACCGATAGCCAGTCCACCATGTGGTGGGAAGCCGTAATCCATGGCTTCTAGCAAGAAACCAAATTGCTGGTTAGCCGATTCTTGACTGAAACCAAGCGCCTTGAGCATGCGCTCCTGCAGATCCTTGTGATTAATCCGCAAGCTACCGCCACCCAATTCATAGCCGTTGAGGACAATATCGTAGGCAACCGCTCTGACCTTGGACAGGTCGCCTTCCAGTTGGTCGGCTGTTTCTTGAGTTGGCAGGGTGAAGGGGTGGTGGGCTGACATGTAGCGATCCTCTTCTTCCGACCATTCAAACATTGGCCAGTCAACCACCCAGAGGAAGTTGAATTGGCTTTGGTCAATCAAGTCTAATTCCTTAGCTAGGCGTGTCCGCAGAGCACCCAGAGTGGTGTTAGCGACTTCTAGACTATCGGCCACAAAGAGGACCAAATCATTGTCAACTAACTGTAAACGCTCTGTCAACTTATCAGCAATCGCTGTCAAGAATTTGGCGATAGGTCCTGTCACTTCGCCGTCCAAATACTTGACCCAAGCTAGACCTTTGGCCCCATATTGTTTAGCGACATCTGTCAACTTGTCAATGGCTTTACGAGAATACTTATCAGCTGCATCCTTAACCACAATAGCCTTAACGGCTGGAGCTTGGGCAAAGACCTTGAAGTCAATGTCCTTGACAGTATCTGTCAAGTCCTGTAAAAGCATGTCAAAACGGGTATCTGGCTTGTCAGACCCATAATTGTTCATGGCATCATCATAAGCCATTCTTGGGAAAGGTAGGGTTACATCAATCCCCTTAGTTTCCTTCATGACCCGAGCAATCAGACCTTCGGTAATTTCTTGGATTTCTTCCTCATCTAGGAATGAGGTTTCCAAGTCAATTTGGGTAAACTCAGGTTGGCGGTCCCCCCGTAAGTCTTCGTCACGGAAGCATTTGACGATTTGATAGTAACGGTCAAGACCAGCATTCATCAGCAACTGCTTGGTAATTTGTGGACTCTGAGGAAGGGCATAGAAGTGGCCTTGGCTAACCCGACTTGGCACCAAGTAATCCCTGGCCCCTTCTGGTGTTGACTTGGTCAACATGGGTGTTTCCACATCAATGAATTCCAGCTCATCTAGGTAGTTGCGAACGCTGTGGGTTACCTTGGCCCGCAGTTTGAGGTTCTTGAGCATACTTGGACGGCGCAAGTCCAAATAGCGGTAACGCAGACGATTATCATCGGTCATTTCCGCATCATCCTTGATTTCAAAAGGAGTTGTCTTAGAAGTGTTGAGAATGACTAGGTCGCTGACTTGCAGTTCCACAGCTCCTGTTGCCAACTTATCATTGGCTTGCTCGCGGGCTTGAACCGTACCTGTCACCTCAATCACGCACTCGGTCCTTAGGCTCTCAGCCTTGTCCATGATTTCCTTAGAGACTTGTTCTGGATTGATGACCAGCTGCATAATCCCTTCACGGTCTCTCAGATCAATAAAAATCAAACCGCCTAGGTCACGACGGCGACTCACCCAACCTTTAAGAGTGAGTTGTCTTCCGATGTGTTCAGGGCGAACACGTCCAGCATAGATACTACGTTTCATTATGTTTCCCAAACCCCCACTTTATCTAACAGGGCTTATTCCTTTCTCCTTGGGTCTTTTTACATTCCCATCTATTATAGCAAAAAGCCTAATAAAACCCCACCCATTGGGCGGCGTTTTTTAGGACTTCTGTTTTTAAGCTTTCGAAATTCATTCGATACCATACTATACAGGTCTAGTTTTTTGTATGTTTGACTAGATTAACCAGTAATTTATGAAGTTTCTCTACTTCTTTTTTAGTTAGCTTACGAGCTCTAGCATCATGTCCTTCTAATGTCCCTACATGTGTTACAACCTCCCCTCTACTATTTATTGAAACAATGAAGGGTACTGTTAGTTCATCCTTATAAAATTTATGGTAAAAATTTGTCAACTTCTTATAATCCTGAGAACTAAGCTCTTTTGATTTTGTATCAACCATATACGATTTTTGTGTACATTCTTTTAGTACATCATTAAAAACTGGTCTAATTTCTGCACACCACGGACATGATGGAAATCCAAAATAGTATACTCCCCTTTTATTGTCGGTAAGTTTAGAAATAACTTCATGTGGTGAAGTCTTATAATAATATTGTTTTTCATTGATATTGCTGGGTGTTTGGTTAGAGAGAACAAAATGAAAATATCCAAATATGAAACTGCATATCATTACAAAGCAAGATATGTAAAAAAATTTGTGCTTCATTGCTTGATACCTCTTTTCAATAAGCTAAGAAGTGACACGAATATAACTTGGCCATCGTTGCAAAAAGGCATTAAATGAAAAATATTTAATAAACAGGCAAATTTAAATAGCAAAAGGACTATTATTTTATTGGGAATCATCAAACCAATAAAAAACAAAGTAACAGGAGCTGACGCTGATATAAGGCTATTTTTTAAGGCATTTCCTTTATTAACATAAGATACCGTTGGAGAAAGGAACTTTTCAAAATTGAATCCCGGCTGATAACCTAAAAGTTTGGCCACTAGATAATGACACAATTCATGCATAACTAGAGAGGTGCTGAGTAAAATTACTTGGATTAAGATACTTGCTAGGTTTAACGTCATTATCCTTTTCTTTCCTTGCTTATTTTACGGTGATGTATAATCCATGTATAGATTAAATTTAAAAAGAGAACGACGAGCAAAGCTAATACCATTCGGTAATGAAGTGAAAATGTTTGTAGTAATTCTTTATTTGTAAATTTGCTTTTGATAACCACTCCAAATAATGTAATAACTTTACCCGACTGACTGATCTGAAATAGCTCAATCAGGAGGTCTAATGTAAATAAAATCAAAAAACTAATGATTGTGCGTTTTAAAGAATTGAAAATTTCTATCATTGTCATAGTCACCCTCTCCTTTCTTGCCTCAATACTATACTAGTTACTAAAAGAAATAGCAGCACTGTTGGGTAAATCAAGTCATTAATTTTAAAAACTACATAAGCCAGTATAATAATTAAAAATACTAGTATACTTGATACCGCTTCATTTACGTTACCTCTTGATTTTGGAAATAACAGTCCCATAAGTAAAGCAGCCACAAAGACTAAAACACTTAATCGAACAGTCTCATATTTGCCTACAAATAAATAACAGACGACGATTTGGGGCAATAAAATAATGGCTAAGCTCAATAAAAGAGAACTCATTTCTCTATACAAACTAACTCTTAATAAGTTGTACATTTTCCTGATACCAGATGTCGCATCTGCATAATACATGCTCATAAGAGGAATAACAAAATAATAGATTGCAAATGTTTGCATAGCCAGCTTTATCCCTCCTTGGCTATACATTATTATGGTCAAAACCGAAATCATAGATAAATTATATATAAAATTTTTGTGTCTATAAAAAACTGGGAAGGTCGTTATTAGATTCAATCGTAAAGCGGGAACCTTATTAAATATATAACTTTGCTGGCTTTGAGTAACTGTCATGTAGTCGCATTTAAGGATTAGTAGAAAATTTATAATAAATAGCAAGATGAAAAATATTAGTAGTGTGCCAATTATTATTTGTACGGAACAATCTGTCCCTCCAATTATTTTTTCAACTTTAAATCTAAAAATATAAAAATAAAATCCAGCAAAAATAATCAGCAATATATCTAAAAGCCAAGTCATAATAGCTATTATAGTGTTGGCCATCCTTGATAATATCATCTGGTATATCGTGTCAAGCGAAAAGAAAACAGCAATATACTCAACATGAAATAAGAGTAGCAGAGCAAACTTTTCTATCACTGTAAGAATGGCAATACTCCCTAAAAATGGAAAGACTAAGAGTTGCACTCCCTCAAAAAGTATTATTCCTATAAAAAGTTTATAAACTTTTTGAGCTATAAGAATTTCTTTTTTTGAAAAGGGAAGAATATTTGTAACATAACTCGAGCTTCGAGTGAGAGATATAGTGGAATTTAGAAAAATAAAGAAGGCAACCGATAAAATCAGATACATATCGGTATAACTCATAATAGTTATTTTTAACAGCTTCAGAGCCTCAGTCCCGTTTGATATGTTATTAGCACTCTTGACCAATTGCCCCGTTGTCCTCATATTGGAAATAAAATAGGCGAAGTAAGAAATAAAACATATCAGAAATAAGGAATAACGATTAATTTTTTGTTTTAGAAGACCTCGCTCAAGCGCCCCCTTTAGAATATCGTTAAAATAGTAATGTAGTAAACTAAATAAGTTCTTTAATCGTATCGACTCTTTCATGAACTCTGCCCTCCTGTATCAGAAGTTTAGATAGTTGCTGTGCACTCCCCCAATAGCTCCTTAACTTTCCGTTTTTCATTAGATATATTTCTTCTGAAAAACAGTTAATTATATTTTCCTCGTGAGACACTAATACAATTTTTTGTTTTTTAGAGATAAGCTTTATAATTTCCTGAACAAGTATAACGGTTTCAAAGTCTAAACCACTAAAAACTTCATCGGCTAGCAAATAATCAACATTTAATGATAATGCGATGGCTATTTGAATTTTCTTTTTCATTCCAAACGAATAGGACTCAATAACCTCTTTTTGAGCCTCAGCCATTCCAAGTAAATCAATTAGTCTATTATACATGTCTCTGGATGAGTTTGGATAACGTGACAGGATAAATTCTGCATACTCCTTTCCAGTTAGATACTCTGGCATTAAAGAATCTGAAGGAATTAGAAAGATTCTTTCTTTAAAATACACAGAACTAAAGTCACTACCATTGAGAGTAATCTCCCCAGAATCTTTTGACAGCAATCCCGTAATAGTATTTAAAAAAACTGATTTTCCAGAACCGTTCAAGCCAACGATGACAGCAACTCCCTTATCGGAAAATTTTATTGATAAATCTTTTAAAACACACTTATTTCCAAATTGTCTATTAATCTTATGTATCCTTAGCATTATCCAACTCTTTCTAAATATAAAAGGGAGGGCTGACGCCTTCCCCATTCTAATTTTTAAGGACCCTTAAAATTAATTATCACCTTCTGCATCCAATCTCAACAAATGTTGGCGCCCATCTCAACATTCCCGTAAAATTATACCCTCTTGATGTGCAGTAATAAGCATATGAGAAGAATAAAACAGCTAATAAAACTAAGATCCAAATGATACCCCGATTGCGGATGGTATTCTGATATTTCATCACTAGATAACTTTCGTATCTGTATAAGGCATTAGCATACATAATCTTTCCTCCTATCTCTTTAAAAATTATAAAGCAGGAGCCTTGAAAATTAATGATATACTCTTATCCACACTTCCATTATGACATAACTTTTACATTTTGCATACGCTTTCATAAAAAATATTTGAAACCTTTTTTCTTTCCGAAAAAGGCTAGGAGGTTGCTGGTGTCGATAAATTCCTCCTGGAATTCAGCAATCTCATCAAAGCTGTAGTCGGCCTCGTCAGCTAGATGGTTCCAGCTAAAGCCATAGACATCTTGAATGGAGATACCCCATTCATCCGTCTCTTCGTCATACTGCCAACCCAGAAAACGCTCTGTGGGCTTAAAGACCAAGACGACTGTTTGATAATCATGGTCCCACTGTTGACCCAAAAATTGCTGGCACATAAAATGGTCGCTGGCCTTTTCCCCATTGAACCAGGGAATTTCATGGCGATCCAAATAAGTAATCATCTTCCAAAACTGCTCTTGAAATTGCAAGGGCAAATCCCTCTGGAAAGACAGGCTAAAGGTCTGCTCCTCGTTTAATAACTGTTCAATACTTGTCACTGCTTACTCCTCTAATAGCCTAATTGCTCCAAAATCCCAGCGAAGTCTTGGCTGATAGTATCCAAGCTGGTCTCAAGTTCTTGGCGAGTTTGGTTGTTCTTAACAGTCAGTTGGCCAGACTCCAGCTCACTTTCACCGAGAGTGATGAGTGTTTTGGCCTTGAAGGCGTCAGCCGATTTAAACTGGGCCTTGATTTTGCGCCCCAAGTAATCGCGTTCGGCCTTAAAGCCTTGAGCCCGCAGGGCTTGGACCAATTCCAAGGCCTTAGCGTTAGTAGCTTGGCCAAGAACGGCAATATAGGCATCCAAGCCTTCTTCAACCGGCAGGCTAATCCCTTGCTTGTCCAAAATCAGAAGCAGGCGCTCCAAGCCTAGGCCAAAGCCAAAGCCAGGAGTCTCAGGGCCATCAAAGTAGTCAACCAGACCATCATAACGACCGCCAGCACAGATGGTTAAATCGGAGTCACCAACCTTGGCCATAAATTCAAAAATGGTGTGGTTGTAGTAATCCAGACCACGCACCATATTGGTATCGATGACATAAGGAATGGCCAAGCTTTCCAGCATCTGACGAACCGCCTCAAAATGCGCTTGACTCTCCTCATCCAGATAATCCAAGATAGAAGGTGCATTTTCTACCGCTACTTGGTCTTCCTTTTCCTTGGAATCCAACACCCGCAAGGGATTTTCCTCCAAGCGACGTTGGCTATCCTTGGATAGACTGTCCTTGAGCGGTGTCAAGTAATCAATCAGGGCCTGACGGTAGGCCAAACGGCTAGCGGTATTCCCCAGACTATTGAGGTGGAGGGTGACACCCTTGATACCCAGCTCATGGAAAAGTTGGTAGGCCATAGCGATGGTTTCCACATCGGTGGCAGGATTGCTGGAGCCAAAGCACTCAACCCCTACCTGGTGAAACTCCCGCAGACGACCAGCCTGGGGCCGTTCGTAACGAAACATAGAGCCGATATAGTACATCTTGACCGGCTTTTGCACCTCAGGAGCAAAGAGCTTATTTTCCACAAAAGAGCGAACAACTGGAGCCGTCCCTTCTGGTCGCAGGGTGATGTGGCGGTCGCCTTTGTCGTGAAAATCATACATTTCCTTGGTGACAATGTCCGTCGTATCGCCAACCGAGCGACTGATAACCTCGTAGTGCTCAAACATAGGTGTGCGGATTTCCCCATAGTTGTATTTTTTGAAGGTTTCACGTGCAACATTTTCCACATACTGCCACTTGGCACTCTCAGCCGGCAGAATATCCTGGGTTCCCTTGGGTTTTTGAAGTTTCATTATGATACATAAAGGTCGTAAAATTCTGCAGAGAAAGGGCCATCATCGAAAAGTACTATTTCCCAATGATTTATCTTTCCTCTAAGAATGTATATAGTGGGCTTGGGCTAACTCACCAACGACCTCTTTTCCTTTCTAGACAGATAAAATCTCTTTAATTTTACCATTTTTCAGGCTATTTTTAAAAGCCTTGATAAAATTTTTTGAGAATGCTTGTCAAGTAACTTTACTTTACAAAAAAGTTATGCTATTATACTAAAGTTGATGCAAATCAAGACATTATTTAAACATAATTGGAGGAAATATCATGGCAGTACCTGCACGTCATACGTCAAAATCTAAGAAGAATAAACGTCGTACGCACTACAAATTGACAGCTCCAACTGTTAAATTTGACGAAACAACTGGAGATTACTCACGTTCTCACCGTGTATCCCTCAAGGGTTACTACAAAGGACGTAAAATCGCCAAAGCTAAAGCTGCAGAATAATAAAGGGAGATACCATGCGCGTCAATATCACACTTGAACACAAAGAATCTGGTGAACGCTTGTACCTTACTTCAAAAAACAAACGTAACACACCAGACCGTCTTCAATTGAAGAAATATTCACCAAAACTTCGCAAACACGTTGTGTTTACTGAGGTTAAATAGTGGGTCATTACGTTTCAGTAGAAACGAAAAAACCTTGATTTAACACGATTCTTGAATTTTCAAATTTCATAGTATTGCAATAAAAATCAACCGAATGACTACATTTTTGACTACATTTTTTGTGAAATAAATTAGATGTTCGGATATATAGAAAACGCTCTAGTCATATTGTCTAGAGCGTTTTTGTGTTGTTTTGAAAATTAGATGTTTGTTTTTAGATAACTACACATTTCAGATTTTTTAAAGCAAGATTTAATTGTTGATAAGTAGAAAGGATTATTATGTTTACAAAAAATAAATTTCAATACTGTATTTACGATCATGAGAGACTAGAACTTCATGAGCTACAAAAGGAATATCAAAAGGATAAAGCTGGGACAAAACTTAAGTATGAAAACCAATTATTTTGTCCTGGTTGTTACGATGTGGATTTAGTGATAAACGAGAAAAAAGGAAAAATCTATTTATCGAGCCATCCTAAATCACCTCATGCTAAAGAGTGCGAATATGCTTTGGAATCTGCTTCAAAATCGAAGTTAAAAGAATACGCCCCGTTGTAAAATGAGGTGCAACAAAAAAAGACAAGCTTATCTGATATACTAAAGTTGCGAAACAAAGTATAAGGAAAGAGATAAGCATGTCCACCACAAATTGTACCACAAAACAACCCTATTGCCACCTCTCAGAGGTAGAACGAGGAAAAATCGAGGCCTTCCTATCAGAAGGGTTGAAACCAGCTGAGATTGCTAGACGTTTGGGAAGAAGTCGCTCCACCATTTCACGTGAAATCAAGCGTGGGACGACAAAACAAGTCAAGCAGGTAAATGGTAAAAAGGTCTACTTTGACCACTATTTCGCTGACCTAGCTCAAAGGCGTTACGTTGAAGGGCAACAAGGAATTGACTACCTCAAACTCGAAAAGGTATCTGAGCACTTTCTAAAGGCCTTTGAAGAAGCCATGAAGGCCTCTCCCAGAGTTCATAGTGTAGACAGCTTCGTTTATGCTTATAAAGAGGAACACCCAAGTGAAACCATTCCAAGTACCAAAACCCTTTACAACTATAGTCATCAAGGCTTGCTAGCTATTAAGGCCATTG